>Ga0209796_10000191_pt1 | contig 64504 bp, 53 predicted proteins | sample AgamicOrSfrz_FD_187167 | JGI IMG/M metagenome (GOLD analysis project Ga0209796, IMG submission 187167) | Agave microbial communities from Guanajuato, Mexico - Or.Sf.rz (SPAdes) (version 2) | ecosystem: Host-associated > Plants > Phyllosphere > Phylloplane/Leaf | place: Guanajuato, Mexico...
CCAGCCTCCAGCCTCCAACCTCCAACCTCCAACCTCCAACCTCCAACCTCCAACCTCCAACCTCCAACCTCCAACCTCCAACCTCCAACCTCCAACCTCCAACCTCCAACCTCCCCCCGCCCGAACCCTCCCACTGCACCAATCCCTCAAGGATGACCAAACACCTCCCTCGCGCACTAAAATGACCGCTTTCCGTCATCCCCGCGCGTCTGTCGCCGGTCGCGCCGCCCGTCATGCAACATTTCGCGTCCGACAACTATGCCGGCATCTGCCCCGAAGCGCTCGACGCGCTCATCGCCGCCAACAATAGCGGCCACGAACCGGCCTATGGCGACGACTCCTGGACCAACCAGGTCTGCGACCGTCTGCGCGAACTGTTCCAGACCGACTGCGAAGTGTTCTTCGTCTTCAACGGCACGGCCGCCAATTCGCTTGCGCTTGCGTCGCTGTGTCAGTCGTACCACTCGGTGATCTGCCATGAACTCGCGCACATCGAAACCGACGAGTGCGGCGGCCCGGAATTCTTCTCCGGCGGCTCGAAGCTGCTGACGGCACCGGGCATCGGCGGCAAGCTCACACCGGATGCGATCGAGGCGGTCGTCACGCGCCGCGCCGACATCCACTATCCCAAGCCGAAGGTCGTCACGCTCACTCAGTCGACCGAAGTGGGCACCGTCTACAGCGTCGAGGAAATCCGCGCGATCGCAGCAATCGCCAAGCGGCGTCATTTGAAGGTGCATATGGACGGCGCGCGCTTCGCGAATGCAGTGGCTGCGCTGAACGTGCATCCATCGGAAATCACGTGGCGCGCGGGTGTCGACGTGCTGTGTTTCGGCGGCACCAAAAACGGCTTGCCGGTGGGCGAGGCGGTGGTGTTCTTCGACCGCGCGCTCGCCGACGACTTCGCGTATCGCCTGAAACAGGCGGGCCAGCTTGCCTCGAAGATGCGCTTCATCTCCGCGCCCTGGCTCGGGCTGCTCGATAACGACGTGTGGCTGCGCAACGCGCGTCATGCGAACGCAATGGCCGAGCTGTTGCAAACACGCTTGCAGGAAATTGCCGGCGTGCAAATCATGTTTCCGCGCGAATCGAACGCGGTGTTCGCGCAGCTGCCCGCGCAAGCGGCCAGAGCGATGCGTGCGCGCGGCTGGAAGTTTTACGAGTTCATCGGCGCAGGCGGTTGCCGATTGATGTGCGCGTGGGACACGCAGCCGCAGACCGTGGAGCGTTTCGCGGCGGAAGTACGCGAGCTATGTGCAGCGTAAGATTGCAGACGCCGGGCGAACAGCCCGCATAAGACCCAGACCCCACCATGACAGACTATCGATTTTGCCCGCGCTGCTCGACACCTCTCGTCGAGCGCACCGACGCCGAGCATGAAGGCGGCCGCATCCGCCAGAGCTGTCCCGATGCGCAATGCGGCTACGTCCATTGGAACAATCCGCTGCCGGTGGTCGCGGCTATCGTCGAATACGAAGGCAAGATCCTGCTCGCGCGCAACGCGGCGTGGGCGGAGGGCGTCTTTGCGCTGATCACGGGCTTCCTCGAAAACGGCGAGACGCCGGAAGAGGGCATTGCGCGCGAGGTGCTGGAAGAGACGTCCTTGCACGCGGAGTCGGTCGAACTGGTGGGCGTGTACGAGTTCATCCGCAAGAACGAACTGATCATCGCGTATCACGTGAAGGCGCGCGGCACCATTTCGCTGTCGCCCGAACTGCTCGAATACCGGCTCGTGGAGCCCGCAAAGCTGCGGCCGTGGCGCGCGGGCACCGGTCAGGCACTCGGCGAATGGATGCGGCGGCGCGGCTTGCCGTTCGAATTCGTCGACCGGCCCGGGCAGTAAAGAAACGCGAGCAGCGTTCGTCGAATGCAGGACTCATGCAGCCGCGCCGGCCAGTCACTGATCGGCGTGCCGCGATTCACCGGATAACCCCAGGCGCCTGACAGCCACATACGTTCGAGCCCACGCCCATGTCGAAACCCGCACCGTCCGCACGAAGCTCGTATCCGCACTTTCTCCCCATCACCACGCGCTGGATGGACAACGACGTCTACGGCCACGTGAACAACGTTGTCTATTACAGCTACTTCGATACGGTCGTCAACGAGTACCTGATGCGCGCCGGCGTGCTCGATTTCGAACGCGGCGCGATCATCGGACTCGTGGTCGAGACGCAGTGCAACTACTTCGCGCCGCTGGTGTTCCCGGAGCGCGTGGACGCGGGCTTGCGCGTGACGCGGCTCGGCACCTCGAGCGTGCGCTACGAAGTGGGCCTGTTCCGCGAAGGCGATGACGCAGCCGCCGCGCAAGGCCACTTCGTGCACGTGTATGTGGATCGCGTGACGCGCCGTCCGGTGAATCTGCCTGATGCGCTGCGCGCGGCGCTCGAGCCGCTCGGCGGCGCCACCAACGCGGCGGCGGACTAGGCACGTGCAGTCGTTCGTCATCAACCTGCTGAACGGCATCAGTTTCGGCTTGCTGCTTTTCATGCTGTCGGCCGGCCTGACGCTGATTTTCAGCATGCTCGGCGTGCTCAACTTCGCACACGCGAGCTTCTACATGCTGGGCGCTTACGTCGGCTATTCGGTGGCGGCGCGAGCCGGCTTCTGGGCTGCGCTCGTGATCGCTCCGATTGTCGTCGGCCTGCTCGGCGCTGCGCTCGAGCGCTGGCTGTTACGCCGTGTGCGCGGCCATGGCCATCTGGCCGAGTTGCTGCTCACCTTCGGCGCCGCTTATGTGCTCGGCGAACTGGTCAAGCTCGGCTGGGGCTTGAGCCCGCTTGGCGCAAGCGTGCCGGCGGTGCTCGAGGGTCCGCTTTTCACGCTGTATGGCGCGGCCTTCGCGCGTTATCGCGCATTCATGATGGCGGTTTCGCTCGGCATGCTGGCGCTGTTGTACGCGGTGCTGCGCGTGTCGAAAGCGGGGCTCATCGTGCGCGCGGCGCTCACGCACGCGAGCGCGGTCGAAGCACTCGGCCACAACGTGCCGCGCGTGTTCACCGGCGTGTTCGCGGCAGGCACGGCGCTCGCGGCGTTGGCGGGCGTGATCGGTGCGCCGCTTACCGTCATCGAACCGGCGATGGCCGAATCGCTCGGCTCGATCGTGTTCGTGGTGGTCGTGATAGGCGGGCTTGGCTCGCTGGGTGGTGCGCTCGCTGCTTCGCTGCTGATCGGCTGTGTGCAGACGCTCGCGGTGGCGAGCGACGTCTCGCTCGGCGACGTGCTCGCCGCCTTCGACGCCTCCCTGCCGCAGGAGTGGGACGCGCTCACGCTCGCGCAGCTTGCGCCGCTGATTCCGTATCTGCTGCTCGTCGCGATGCTGGCGCTGCGCCCGCGCGGACTCTTCGGACGGCGCGACGACCATGCGTGAACCCTTCAAGCCGGCTCGCCGAGTCGCCGCGACGGCGAAGCCTGGAGCCGATGCGCGAGCCGCGCAAGCCGGGCAAGCCGGGCGTGGGCGGCTCCTCACATGGCGCCGTCTGTTGCCGTGGCTCGCGCTGGTGCTGCTGCTCGCGCTGCCGCCGCTCGTCTGGCGGCAAAGCTGGCTGCTCGCCTATCTCGCGCAGACCGCGACAATGATCGTCTTCGCGCTTTCCTACAACCTGTTGCTCGGCGAAACCGGGCTGTTGTCATTCGGCCATGCCGCGTATGCCGGCCTCGGCGCACTGATCGCCGCGCACGTGTTCAATCGTTGGGGCGTGCCGCTCACGCTGCTGCCGCTCGTCGGCGGCGCAGGGGCCGCGCTGTGCGGCGCGTTGCTCGGTTTCATCTCGACGCGCCGCGCCGGCACCGCATTCGCCATGATCACGCTCGGCATCGGCGAACTGGTTGCCGCCGCCGCGTGGACCTTGCCCGACTGGTTCGGCGGCGAGGCAGGCGTCGCAATCGACCGTGCGAGCGGACCCGCGTTCGGCGCGTGGACATTCGGCCCGGCCCGCGAGGCCTATACGCTGATTGCGCTGTGGTGTCTGCTCGCGAGCGTGGCGATGTTTGCGCTCACGCGCACGCCGTTCATGCGCCTTGCCAACGCGGTACGCGACAACCCGGCGCGTGCTGCGGCCATCGGCTGCTATCCGCGCCGCATCCGCCACGGCGTCGTGGTCATGTCCGCGTTTTTTGCGGGCGTCGCGGGCACGCTCGGGTTGATCAATGTCGAACTGGTGTCCACGGAAAGCGTGAGCATGCTGCGCTCCGGTTCCGTGCTCATCGCGACGGTGATCGGCGGCACCGGCGCCTTTTTCGGACCGGTGGCGGGCGCGGTCGTGCTGACGTTTTTCAGCATGGCGGTGGCGAGCGTCACCCGCGCCTGGCTCTTCTATCTCGGGCTGTTTTTCGTCGTGATCGTGGTGGCAGCACCGGACGGCCTCGCCGGTTTCCTCACGCGCCATGTGGCGCGGCTCGCGCGATATGGCTGGCGGCCCTGCCGAGCCGTCTACCTCGCAGGCACCGCTGCGCTTGTGCTATTGAGCGCAGCCGCCGTGCTCGCCGTGCAGTGGGCCTACGCCGCGCAATTCGACGCCGATAAAGGCGGCGTACTCGGCGCGACACCCAGCGCGGCACCCCGCGCGCCCGGCGAGGCTTCGCTGCTGTCGTTCGTCGGGTCGTCGCCTTGGCGGCTTAGCTTCGCGATTTTTGCCCTGGCTGCTTGCGGAGCGCTGGCGGCTTTCGCCGCGCGCCGCGCGCAGCACCGTTTTGCCGCGCAGGTGCGTACACAGGCACCCGCGCAGGCACCCGCGCAGGCCCTTGCGCAGCCCCCCGCGCTGCACGACTCGGGAGACGCGCGATGATCCCGGCGCTCGCGTTGTCCGGCGTCGAAAAGCGCTTTGGCGCCACGCACATTCTGCGCGGCGTGAATCTCGCCGTCGAGCCGGGTGAGCGTCATGCGCTGATCGGCCCCAACGGCGCGGGCAAATCCACGTTGTTCAATCTGATCGCCGGCGGCATGCGGCCTAACGCGGGACGCATCCATCTGTTCGGCGCGGAGATTACACGGCTTGCGCCGGCCGCCATCACGCGCCGCGGCCTCGCGCGCAGTTTCCAGAGCACAAGTGTCTTCGCGCGCTTAAGCGTGTTCGACAACCTGCGCTGCGCCGCGCTGCTCGCTGAGCGCGACCGCATGCGCTGGTGGCAGCGTTTCGCGGGCTCGTCCATGGTCGATGCGCGCGCGCAGCAGGTGCTCGAAGCAGTCGGCCTGGGCGAGCGCGCGCAGGTGCCGGCCGGCACGCTCAGTTATGCAGAACAGCGCGCGCTCGACCTCGGTATTGCGCTTGCGAGCGGCGCGCATACGTTGCTGCTCGACGAGCCGACCGCCGGCATGAATCGCGCCGAAGCGGCACGTGCAATCGAGCTGATCCGCGAAACCACCGCGGGCCGCACGCTGCTGATGGTCGAGCACGACATGAACGCGGTGTTCGCCATAGCGGATCGCATTTCAGTACTTGTGCAAGGGCGCATTATCGCAACCGGCACGCCCGCGGCGATCCGCGCCGACGCCGCGGTACGCGCGGCGTATCTCGGCGAAGGGTTCGAGCAGCGAGGCGACCTATGACGCCTTTGCTGCACATGCGCGGCCTCAATGCATGGTATGGCCCGAGTCATGCCTTGCACGGCGTGAACCTGCGGATCGACGCGGGTGAAGTGGTCGCGCTCGTCGGCCGCAACGGCTCGGGACGCTCGACGCTCGCCCGCGCGATCATGGGCCTCGTGCAATGCGACGGCGAGCTGCGCTTTGCCGGCCGCTCGCTCGCCGGATTGCGTACCTTCGAAATCGCGCGGCTCGGCATCGGCTACGTGGCGGAGCATCGCGATGTGTTTCCTGCGCTGAGCGTCGGCGACAACCTCGAGTTGGGCGTCACACCGCAGCGGCGCGAAAGCAGACGCGGAGAGCCCGCACGCTTCACCGTCGACGATGCGTACACACTCTTTCCTGTGCTGCGCGAGCGCAAGCGCACGCGTGCGGGCGTGCTGTCGGGCGGCGAGCAGCAGATGCTCGCGCTCGCGCGTGCGCTGCTCGGCGACCCGGATCTGCTTGTGGTCGACGAACCGGGCGAGGGCCTCGCAAGCTCGGTCATGCAGCAGGTCGCGCAATGTCTGCGTGTGCTGCGCGAGCGCGGCATGGCGATGCTGCTGATCGAGCAGCGACTGGTGATCGCACGCGACCTGGCGAGCCGCGTCGCGGTGATGGGTCACGGCGAGATTGTCTTCGACGGCGAGCTGGATGCCTTCCAGCAGCGCACGGACGTGATGCGCGAATGGCTCGGCGTGGGTTGAAGCGGGCTCACACGACCTTCTTTCCTTTCCAGCATGGCCCCCGCAGAAAGTTGACGGCGCAACTGGCGTTTGAATTGCGCCGATCGACTCCGCGCTCGCGGCCACCACGCGCGGCTTTGCACTGACCGCGCACGGCGATTCAAACGCTTGATTGTTTGGTGAACATCCTCCAGAAATCTTGTCGGCAGCGGGCTGACAAATAAAGACAATCATGAAGGCGCGCGGCGCATGCCGGGTCATTGCGCGTTCGCCGGATGCGTCGCGGCTTCAGGGAGGAGACATCATGAAAGACAGAGGCGCTCTCCACGAAGAGCCCGAAGGCAAGGCATGGACCGCTCGCACGCGTCGAGCGTGCGTGGCGGCATCCCGATGCAACGGGCGTGCGCCGCTGCGCGCGTGCGCTGCGCTTTTGAGTGCGGCGCTTTTCATGTCGGCGTGCGCCGCCGCGACTTCCACGGTGAACGCCGAGCCGCCAGTGGACCTTGCGCAACCGAGCGCCTCGGGCGCGCAAGCCGCTCCGACGCCGCTTCCTGCGATAGAAGCCGCCAAAGGTCGACAACTTGCTGCCGAGCGCAGCATCGCGGCGCGCGTGCCCGCCGCGGGCGGCATGAGCGTGAAGCGCAGCCGCGCGCTGACGCTGCGCGATTCGGGCATCGATACTTCGCTGATGTTCGCGCGCGACGTCGACTTTCGCGTGACGGGCGACATCGGCTTCATGATCCACGACATGGCGGCCACCCTGGTCCCAGCGCAGGCCGGCGAGCCGATTGTTTTCGACGACCCGACGAGCGTGGTCATCGACGTGCATCGCGGCGAGGTCACGCTCGACAGCGCGAAGCTCACTGCGATCTTCAACCGCTACCTGTTTCGCTACCAGGGCTCGCCGCTGCGCAACATGCGGGTGGTGCCGCAAGACGGCGGCACCTTGCGCATTACCGGCGAGATGCGTCGCGACACGTGGGTGTCCATTGTGCTGTCCGGAACGCTTGCGATGCGCAGCGCCGACGAACTCGTGTTCCATGCGGATCACGTCGAGGTTGCAGGTGTGGCCGCCGACCGTTTGATGGAGGCCGCGCATGTGAAGATGGCCGATCTGCTCAACGTGCAGACGCCGATTGCACGCCTCGACGGCGACGATGTCGTGATGCAGGTCGCGAAGCTGACACCGCCGCCCGCGCTGCGCATGCAAATCGCGAGCATGGCAACGAGTGCGGCGGGCGTGCGCTTCACGCTCGACGACGGCACGCTGCCGCAAATCGACTGGCCCGCCAACATGCCCGCGCGCGGCATGCTGCTGCAAGGCGGCGACGTGAAGTTCATGCGCTCCATGCCGATGAATATCGACATGGCGTTGACGCCCATCGACGCGAGCGCGCCGTTCGTGCTCGATCTGTACCACTATCGGGAACAGATGGCCGCCGGCTATTTCACCTTCGACGAAGCCGGCGCGCTGGATGTCCGCCTGCCTTCGTTCAAGGCCGTTGCGGGCCCGGCGAATGAACCGCCGCAGGAAATCGGCCGCGCGAGCGCGCGCTTTAACGACAGCCTGATTCGCGCGCAACAGGCCTCGCTCGCGCAGGCGCGGCGCGTCTGGCAACACGTACCGCAGAGCGTGCAAAGCGCGTCGGCGGCGCGCGCGATGCCTGTGAGCCTGCGCGCTTCATCGTCCGGCCGCGGAAAGACGGCTGGGACCCATGCACCCAACGACGAGCGTCATTCGCTCGGCACCACGGCGCTGATTCATGTTGAAAACGTGGACTTCTACGTAGCCGGGCGCATTGGTTTTCATGTGCGTTCACTCGACGCGCAGATGGTCCCGAAGACGCCGGGCCAACCGGTCGATCTCGACGATCCGGGGCAGTACGACATTCGCATTCTCGGTGGGGAAGTGGTGGAGCCGTGGCCCGCGATGGCCGCGCTCTTTAACGACTATCTGCTCGATTACGAGCCGCGCTCGCTGAACGACCTTCACTTGAAGCCGCTGGACGGCAAGCTCGAAGTGACAGGCGGGATCAAGCTATGGAATCACTTTCCCGGCGTGTGGCTGCCTACGACGATGAGCGGCACCATTGTCGCGCGCGACGAGCGGCATCTCGTGTATCAGCCGACGTCCGTCAAGGTGCTCGGCGTGCCGCAGGCGGCGCTGCTGCGCGCGCTCGACATTCCGCTTGCCTCGCTGACGCCGTTCGCGCGCAAAGGCGTCGCGCTGCAAGGCAATGAACTCGTATTCGATCAATACACCGTATTTCCGCCGCCGCTGTTGCAGGGGCGCCTCGCCAGCGCGGCCGTGACCGACGACGGGCTCGTTCTCACGTTCAAACGCGAAAACGACGCGGCGCCCGCGCGAGCGCCGGCCAACGCAGCGAAAAGCTATGTGTGGATCGAATCCGGCGACGTGAAAATGTTCAACTCGCTCGTCACCAACGCGCGGACTTTCATTAGGGACAGTTCGAACCCCGGCGCAATGAAGTTCGATCTGTACGGCTATCGCAGGGACGTTTCGAAGGGGACGGTGCGCATGAGCGCCGACGGTGCGCTCGACGTGGATCTCGCCGCGCGCGGCAAATGATGCAGCGCGCGGCAAGCGGCCTCGCTCACGCTTCCTTATTGATGATCCACTCGTGCGCGGGGTCGTTGCGGAAGTGCCAGACGCGCTGCGCGCCCGCCATCACGTTCAGATAGTACGAGTCGTAGCCATAAGGCACGACCACGGGGTGATAGCCGCGCGGCACCATTACGACGTCGTGATCTTCAACGGCCATGGATTCGTCGATATCGCGCATATCGGTGTAGACGCGCTGAAACGCAAAACCTTGCGGCGGATTCAACCGATGGTAGTACGTCTCTTCGAGCGAACTTTCCTGGGGCACGTTGTCGGTATCGTGCTTGTGTGGCGGATAGCTCGAAGCGTGGCCGCCCGGCGTTCGCACTTCGACAACCAGCAGCGACTCCGCCGGTTCCGTTTGCGGAAGAATATCGCAGACGTATCGCGTATTAAGACTCCTGCCACGCGTGGAGCGCTTCATGGAAGACGGCTCGATGAGCCGCGCGGGGAACTCGCCTTTCGCGGGCGCGCTCGCCACGCCGATCTCGGCGTCGCGGCACGCACGCACGGCCGCGCGCACGCCGGGCGGCAAATACACGGCGTAGGGTGCGGCGTCTTCAAACACGCTGTCGCGCGAACCGAGCGACGACCATTTGTCGCGCTCCGTTTCAACGTCCACTGCGCCGGCCAGCACCACGATGCACACCTCGCGCGACGGCTCGAACACGTGCACGACTTCATTCGTGCCCAGACGATAAGCGGCAAAGCCGACGTATCGCCAGGAGGCCGACTGCGGCGTCACGCGCGCGATGGTCTGGCCCTCGCGCTCGGCCTTCACCAGTAGACTCATGCTGCCTCCTGCGCAGTGCGCGGCTTGTTGCTCGCGGTGGTGTCGAGCGGTGCGTCAACTAACGCGCGCAAGGTGTTGAAGCCCTTTTGCGCGTATTCGAACGAAGGCGCGACAACCGGGTCCTGTTCTGCTTCGACCACCAGCCAGCCCGAATAACCGTGCTGCTTGAGCCGCGCGATGATCGACGGAAAATCGACCGCGCCGTCGCCCGGCACGGTGAACGCGCCCGCCATGACCGCGTCGAGAAAACTCCAGTTGCGATTGCGCGCGAGCTTCATGACGGCGGGGCGCACGTCCTTGCAATGCACGTGGCACACGCGGCCTATGTGTTTCTCCAGCACGCCGAGCGGATCGCCGCCCGCGAACGTGATGTGTCCCGCGTCGAACAGTAGCCCGACTGCGTCGCTCGTGCGCGACATCAGCTGATCGACGTCGGCCGGCGTCTCGACGTAGGCGCCCATGTGATGATGGTACGCAAGCCGCACGCCGCGGCTGAGTGTGTAGCGCGCGAATTCATCGACGCGTGCGGCATACGCGGCCCATTGCGCGTCGCCGAAAAAACGCGGCCGTTGATAGAGCGGCCGTTGCGCGCCCTGAATCGAATCGGCCACTTCGCCGTACACCATGACGGTCGCACCGTTTTGCGCGAGCAGTTCGAGGTGCGGGCCGACTTGCGCGATTTCTTCTTCGACGCTGCGCCGCGCGAGACGTCCGGAATACCATCCGGAAACGAGCGCGAGGTCGTATTGCGCGAGCAGTGTCTTCAGTGCCTCGGGCTCGCGCGGAAACTTGTTGCCGAGCTCGAACCCCTGATAGCCGATCTGGCGGCCTTCGGTCAGCGCGACTTTGAGCGGCGTCTCACCGCCGAGCGAGGGCAGGTCGTCGTTCATCCACGACAACGGGTTGACGCCGATGCGTACGTTGAAAGCGGTCATGCGAGCGATCCTTGGTCGTTGGCTTCGTGAGTGGACAGGGGGTTGCCGTGGCTATCGCGATTCCTGTCGCCGTCGGCGCCGTCCTTGCCTTTGCCGTCGTCAGCTTCCGGCATTGCGCCGTGCGCTTTGCCGCGTGCCGCGAGCTGCGCCTCATAGCTCGCCCGTGCGTCGCGTACGCCCGCTCGCGGCGATACTTCCGGCACCGCGACTTCCCACCACCAGCCGCCCTCTGCCGTGGTGCGCGCCGGGTCCGTGTCGATGCTGATCACGTATGTGCGGTCCGACGCGCGGGCGCGTTGCAGCGCGGCCTCGAGCTCGGCGATATTCGCCGCGTGTTCGGCCTGCGCGCCGAGGGCCCGCGCGTGCGCGGCAAAGTCGATGCGCGGCGCGCCTAGCGGCCCCTGTTTACAGTCGTCGAGCAGATTGTTGAACGGCGCGCCGCCGCATGCCTGCTGCAAGCGGTTGATGCAACCGTAGCCGCGATTGTCGAGCACCACGACGATCAGCTTGGCGCCCAGCATGACCGAGGTGGCAATCTCGCTGTTCATCATCAGATAGCTGCCGTCGCCTACCATCACGATCACTTCGCGTTCAGGGCGCGCGAGTTTCGCGCCGAGCCCGCCGGCGATTTCATAGCCCATGCACGAGTAGCCGTATTCGACGTGATACGCGCCCGGCACTGCCGCACGCCACAGCTTGTGCAATTCCGCGGGCAAGGTGCCCGCCGCGCAGACCACGATGTCATGCGTGGGCGAATCCGCGCTCGACCGTTGCACCGCGCCGATCACGTCGCCCTCGTAGGGCAGCACGGCCTCGAGCTGCGGCGCGTGGGTGAGCGCCTGCACCGTGTCGCGCCAGTTCGCCGCGAGTTCGCGGGCGCGTGCAGTCCACGCGCGGTCCGCATGCCAGTCCTGCAGACCCGCGGTGAGCGCGTCGAGCGCAAGGTGCGCGTCGGCTTGCACCACCTGAGCGCGATGCTTGAGGCCGTCGAATGCATTTGCATTGATGCCGATTACGTGCGCCTGCGTGAAAAGCGAGTTGGACCCGGTCGTGAAGTCCTGCAGGCGCGTGCCGAGCGCGAGCACGCAGTCGGCCTCGCGCGCGAGTGCGTTGGCGCCAGGCGAGCCGGTTACGCCCAATGCGCCCGCGTTCAGCGGATCGTCCCATGCGAGAGCACCTTTGCCCGCTTGCGTCTCCGCCACCGGAATGCCGTGCTCGGCGGCAAAGCGTTGCAATGCCTCGCTCGCGCGGCCGTACAGCACGCCGCCGCCCGCGACGATCAGCGGGCGCCGCGCGTGTTGCAAACGCTCTATCGCGGCGCCGATCTCGTCGACGCGCGGCGCAGGTGAGTAAAACGTCACGATGCGCGGCGCGAAGAAATCGGCGGGGAAGTCAAACGCCTGCGCTTGCACGTCTTGTGGCAATGCCAGGGTGACAGGGCCGCACGACGCCGCATCGGTGAGCACGCGCAGCGCGCGCGGCAGCGCACTCAACAATTGCGCGGGATGAACGATGCGATCGAAGTAGCGCGACACGGGCTTGAACGCATCGTTCGCGGAAACGCCGCCGTCGTGAGAATCTTCGAGTTGCTGTAAGACCGGGTCCGGCGCCCGCGAGACGAAAATGTCGCCCGGCAATAGCAGCACCGGCAGACGGTTCACATGCGCGAGCGCCGCCGCAGTCAGCAGATTGGTTGCGCCCGGTCCGATGGACGTGGTGACCGCCATCATGCGGCGGCGAAAATGGGTCTTCGCATACGCAATCGCGCTATGCGCCATTGCCTGTTCGTTATGCGCGCGCAGCGTCGGTAATGTGTCGCGATGCTGATACAGCGCCTCGCCCATGCCCGCCACGTTGCCATGACCGAAGATGGCGAACACGCCGCCAAAGAGCGGCTCGGTGCCGAGGCCGTCTTCTGTCGTGACGCGTTGCGCGGCCAGATAGCGCACGAGCGCCTGCGCGGTGGTCAGGCGCAGCGTGCCGCCTGCGACCGCGCCGCCCGATACTGCTTCGTCATGCTGATCCCGATGCTCTGCAAAGCGCTGATTCATGCAGCCTGCTCCTGATGAACGTGCGTGTTGGCGTCGCGGTCGGCGGCGGCGGATTCGCGCGCCGCACGCCACGATGCGATCAGCGTTTCGAAGATGCGCCGTACGCGCGCAATCAATTCGTCGTCGCCGATTTCGCCTGCGAGCCATGCATGGCTCGGCTCGTGAAAGATGGTGCGGCCCACGGTGAAGCCGCGGCACGTGGACGAGCGCGCCGCCGCGCGAAAGCCATCGTTCAACTGCTCGACGCCCGCCGACAAACCGAGCAGCACCACGCCGCGGCAATACGGATCGCGCTCCGCGATCAGCGCGTCGACCTGGCGCCACTGCGCGGTATCCATCGGCTCTAGCTTCCACCATTCGGGGTAGATGCCGATGTTGTAGAGCCGCTTCAACGCGCGGTACACGACGTTCGGACCTTGCGGCAGGCTCGCGTGCTTCGGCGGAATCACCTCGAGCAGCAACTCGTGGCCGCTCGCCTGGGTCGCGTCGTAGAGCGCTCGCAATTGCGCTTCCTGTTCGAGACGCTGTTCGATCGGTTCGTCGGGATGGAATTGCACAAGACACTTCGCGACATGATCGCGCGGCCACGTCGCGAGCGTCGTGCCCACCGAGCGGCCGTGGTCGAATACGAGCGGCACCGAGCCCGGCAATTCGACCGGGCGGCCAATCCACCAGCCGCGGCCGGTCGCGGCATTGAGCGCGTCCTGGCCATAACGGTCGTCGATCAGTACGCCGATGCGCCCTTGCAGGCCGAGCGCACTTTCGGTCTGCGCGACTGCGTCGACGAACAGGCCCTTGAGCCGCGCGATACGCGCCTCGTTGGCGCCCGTCTGTTGTGCCAGTTCGAAGAACTGATTGCGATGGTCGAACGCAAAGCCGAGCACTTCGTGCCATTGCTGGCGCGCGGGCGTCACGCGATGCAGGCGCGCGAGAGTCGCGTCGCGATCGGGGCGGCGCATGCGTTCGGGATCGGCTTTCGCCTCGCGCAGGAAGTAGTCGAGTTCGGCGGGCGTGGGCATGGCCGGCGCGCAGGCGTGGCGCGATACGACCAGCGCGCCGCTCGCATTCGCGGCGCGCGCGCATGCTTCGAGTGGTTGATCGCGCAACCATCCGGAGAGAAAGCCGGAGGCGAACGCGTCGCCCGCGCCGAGCACGTTCAGCACCTCCACTTCCACGCCGCCGTGAACCGGCAGTTCATCGAGCGAGGCGGGCACGTTGCCCTCGATGATCTGGCAGCCCATCGGTCCGCGCTTGAGCACGAGCGTGGCCGGCGTGAACGTGCGCACCACCGCGAGCGCGTCCACCAGTTCGCTCTTGCCGCCGGCAATGCGAAATTCTTCCTCGGTGCCGATCACCAGATCGAACAGCGGCAGAATGCGCTGCAAATGCGCGGTGACGCCTTCGCTCGCGACAAAGCGTGTCTCGCCGTCCGCCTTGCCCGTGAGACCCCACAACACCGGGCGGTAGTCGATGTCGAGCACGGTACGCACCTGGTTGCGCCGCGCGTAATCCAGCGCGCGGCGGCTCGTGCGGTTCACCTGTTCGGTGGAGAAGTGCGTGCCGGTAATCAGCAGCGCTTTCGACGAAGCAATGAACGCCTCGTCGAAGTCGGCTTCGTCAACGTCCATGTCGGCGCAATTCTCGCGGTAGAAGATGAGCGGGAACGTATCGCGGTCTTTCAGCCCGAGCAGCACGAGTGCGGTCAGGCGATCGTGATCGACGCGCACGTGGCTCACGTCGCAGCCTTCGCGCATCAGTGTTTCGGTGAGAAAGCGGCCCATGTGGTCGTTGCCGACGCGCGCGAGCATGGCCGCTGCGAGCCCGAGCCGCGCGCAACCAAAAGCTATATTCGCCGACGAACCGCCGAGATACTTTGCGAAGCTCGACACGTCCTCAAGGCGCGCGCCAACCTGCTGCGCGTACAGATCGACGGCGAGGCGGCCAAGGCACACAATGTCGCGGCTGCGGCCCGGCGCGAAGCGGCTGCCGCCGTTGCTGCCGGACGCGCCCGCGGTTTCGTCCGCGCTCTGCACCGGCGCGCCGCTAAATGTACTGGAATGAGCCATGAATACCCCTGAATGACGGAGCGCGGCGAGCGGTGCCTGGTCGGCCGCCGCCGCGCGAATGAATCAGATCGTTGCGCCTTCGAGTTCGCCGATCATCTTCTGCATTTCGGCGCCGCCCGCCATCATGTCGAGCACTTCGTCCTTGCTGATGGTTTCCTTCGTGAACGTGCCGAGCGATTTGCCGCGATTGAGCAGCGTGAACGAGTCGCCAATCGGGTAAGCGTGATGCACGTTGTGCGTGATGAAGATCACGGAGATGCCTTTCGCGCGCGCCTTATGGATCAGCTTGAGCACGTTGAAGCTCTGCTTCACGCCGAGCGCGGCAGTCGGTTCGTCCAGAATCAGCACGCGCGCACCGAAGTGAATGGCGCGCGCTATCGCAAGGCACTGTTTCTCGCCGCCCGACATGGTGCCGATAGGCTGATGCGGATCGCGCACGTGGATGCCCATTTCGGCGAGCTTGTCGCGCGCGGTGGTGGCGCTCGTTTCCAGGTCCATCACGTTCAGGAACCCAAACAGTTTCTTCTGCGGTTCGCGCCCCATGAAGAAGTTGCGCGCGACAGACAGAAGCGGCACGAGTGCGAGGTCCTGATAGACGGTGGCAATGCCGAGATCGAGCGCGTCTTTCGGTGACTCGAACAGCACCGGCTTGCCGTCGACCAGATACTGGCCCGACGACGGTTGATGCACGCCGGCAAGTGTCTTGATGAGCGTCGATTTGCCCGCGCCGTTGTCGCCGAGCAGGCAGTGCACTTCGCCGCGCTTCAGGCGCAAGGTTACGCCGCTCAGGGCAATGACCTTGCCGAAGTACTTGCTGACGTTTTCCAGCGCGAGGATCACGTCGTCGCCGGGCGCAGCCGCTGTTGCCGCTGTTGCCGGCGTTACCGCCGGCGAGCCGGTCGGCATGCTGTTCGCCGCGCCGTTTGTCACATTGCTGGTATCGGACATGTCTCTCTCCTCTTACGATTGCGACACGCGGCGGCGCACGTAGTGATTGAACAGCACCGCGATCAGCAGCATGACCCCGAGGAACACGCGGAACCAGTCGGAGCTCACGTTCGTATAGGTAATGCCGATCTGCACCACGCCGAAGATCAGCGCGCCGAAGCAGGCGCCGACCACGGACCCGTAACCGCCCGTCAGCAAGGTTCCGCCGATCACGGCGGCAATGATCGCTTCGAATTCCTTCTGCAAGCCGCGGTCGGCCGCCGCCGAGCCGATATCGCACACTTGCAGCACGGCGAACAGGCACGAGCAGAACGCGGTCAGTACGAACAGCAGGATCTTCACGCGGCGCACCGGAATGCCCACGTTCTTTGCCGCGTTGGCGTCGCCGCCCACGGCGAGAATCCAGTTACCCGCGCGCGTTTTCGCGAGGACGAACGCGCAGATGGCGGCAAGGCCGAACCACCACAGAATCACTTTCGGAATGCCGGGCACGAGCGCGTGGCCGTTATCGAGCAGCGTGCCTATGCCGTGATGCGCGAGCAGCGTGAAAAGCCCGCGTAGCGCGACGCCGTGGAACAGCGTGTCGGCGAGCCAGTCCTGCTGTGCGAAATCGCCCACGCCGGAGACGATGGTGCGGTCCGCGAACATGATGGACAGCGCGAGCGTGAGGCCGCGCAGAATGAACAGGAACGCGAGCGTGACGATGAACGACGGCAGCCGCGTGCGCATCACCAGATAGCCGTTGAGCGCGCCCAGCAGCATGGAGCCGGCGAATGCAAACAGGATCGCGAGCGAAATCGGCCAGTGGAAGTAGACGGTGGGAATCGCGACCATCATGCCGGCAAAGCCGATCATCGAGCCTATCGAGAGATCGAACTCGCCCGCGATCATCAGCAGGCACGCGCCCACCGCGAGGATGCCGAGGTAGGCGGACACCTGCGACCAGTTCATCACGCCGTCGAGATTGAACATGCCGGAGCTGCCGGCGGTCAGCGCGAAAACGAGAAATACCAGTACCGCACCGGAAATCGCGGCGAATTCGGGGCGGTTCAGCAAGTGACCGAACCAGGACTCCTTGCGCACGCGCTCGTCGGCCTCGGGGCGCGACGCCGCGTTGTGCGAAGCGGCGCTGTTCGGGTCGACGTGCGGTGGGAAGTGTTTGCCTGCTACACCCATGATGTCTCCTTGGAGCCGGCTATGCGTCCGGGCAGCGGAAATGCGGTGCGGGAACGACAACCGGTGAAATGCGCGCCGCGGCGAAGGTGCCCGGCGAAAGCGTTGCCCGCCGCGCGCGCGTGACTACGAGGAAAAAGAATCAGCGGTACTGCCCGGCATATTTGATGACCTTGTCCAGGTTCTCCTTCGTGATGAAGCCCGGACCCGAGCGAATGTTCTTCGGTCCATACGACGGCGCGAGGCCGTATGTGGCAAGGCGTGCCTTGAATTTCGGATTCGCTTCGAGCAACTGGCGGATCTTCGCGGGGTCGGTGGTGTGCTCTTTCTTCACGATGGCGAGCACGGCGACCGGAATATAGCCCTGCAAATAGGGTTGCTGATCGATCGCGAACTGGATCGTGCCGTTCTGGATGGCCTTGGCGATGTCGTCGGAGAAATCGAACGTGCAGAAGTAGATCTTGCCCGCAAGGCCCATTTGCTGAACCGCTTTCAGGGTGGCTGAGGCGGGCGTCGGTCCGAGCGTGAGAATCGCGCCGGTGTTCGGATGGTTGCGCAAATAGGCGCTGACCTTCGACTGGATCTCGGTCGGGTCCTGGCCGGAGTCGATAGTGGATGCCTTGTAGTCGACGCCGATTGCCTCCGCGAAGCCGCGGCAGCGGTCGAAAGAAACGGTGTTGGTCGCGAGGTGATTCACGCACAGAAACGACTTCACGCCGGCGGCTTTTGCCTTCTCGCCCGCGGCTTTGCCCGCCACATATTCCGGTTGCCCGACGTGCATGATCGCGCCGAGTTGCGCGCTCTGTTCCTCGGTGCCCGAGTTGATCGTGACGAGCGGGATTTTTTTCGCGGTGACCTTGTTGATGGAGCTCTTCAGCACGTCGTAATCGGCGATGGTGACGATCACGCCGTCATAGTTGCGCGCGGCGGCCTGTTCGACGAGGCGCGCCATGTCGGCAATATCGCCGTTCGGCGGGTTGCGGTAGTCGGTCTCGACGTTGAAGTCCTCGTCGGCCTGCTTGATTGCATTCTTGATGGTGTTCCACCACGAATCGGAGTCCGGCGCGTGGCTGATCAGCACGAAGTGACCGTCGGCCGCGCGGGCGGCCGAGGCCGCTCCGAATCCCGTCGCCAACGTCAAAGCCGTCACCAGAATCCTGAGCGTAGCCTTGCCCTTGCAAAGTCTCATGTCTCCACCTTTCTCGGTCTGTCGTTATTGAAAGGAGCGACGCACGTCCGCCGAAGCGTCATCGCTCACGACCAAGATTAGGTCATCTTCGAGGGTGGTGCAATAGAAATTTCACGCCGAATAAAAATGGAAAATGCATTCCATTTATGCGATGCGCTGCCTATAATCGGCAACGTCAACAGGCGGTGCGGCGCGTGTTGCACAGCGTCTGCCGCACTGCGATAAAGCACCGAAGAGAGAGCCATGGCGGACGAGAGCACCGAAGAGGCGCAGAGCGTCGAAGAATTGATGCAGCGCATCGCGGAAAACTACGAGGCGCTTCCGCGTCAGTTGAAAAACGTCGCGACGTATATCGAGCAGCATCGCGCGAGCGTGATGGTGGATCGCACGAGCGACATTGCCGCGAGCTGCGGGGTGCATCCGTCGGCGGTGGTGCGCTTTGCGCAGCGCTTCGGCTTTTCCGGATTCTCCGATTTGCAGGCGGTGTTTCGTCAGGCGTACACGGGGCAGGGTGCGTCGTCGTCGAGTTATCAGCAGCGTATTCGCAAGTTGATCGACGAGAAGCCGGGTGCGCTGTCGGGCGGTGCGGTGGCGCGCGAATTCATCGCGGCTTCGCGAGGCGGTCTGGAAGAACTCGAAGCGGGGCTCGACGACAAGCAGTTCGACGCCGCCGTGAAAATGCTGCAGCAGGCGGAGAACATCTATGTGATCGGCGTGCGGCGTTCGTTTCCGGTGGCGAGCTACATTGTCTATGCGCTGCAGCACACGCCCAAGCGCGTGCATCTCGTGTCCGGTTTCGGCGGCATGTATCGCGAGCAGATTCGCAGCGTGAAAAAGGGCGACGTGGTGATTGCGATCAGTTTCGCGCCCTATGCGAAGGAAACACAGTATTGCCTGCGCATTGCGCATCATCATCAGGCGAAGACACTGGTTATTACGGATAGCCAACTATCTCCGCTCGCGCGCTACGCCAGCACGCAGCTGTATGTGAAGGAGGGCAGCGCGTTCGCGTTCCGCTCGCTGACCAGCACCATCTGCCTGTGCCAGGCGCTTTTCATTGCGCTCGCGTACAAGCTCGAACTGAACGTAGAAGAAGCCAAAGACACTGGAGGATACGATGACTGACGCAGCAAAACCGATCGACGTCGCGGTGTTCGGCGCCGGTCGCATCGGCAGGATTCACGCAGCCAATCTCGCGCGGCAGCCGGGCGTGCGGCTCAAGTATGTGGTCGACGTGAACCGCGAGGCGGCGGCTGCGCTGGCTGCCGCGCACGGCGCGCAGGTGGCGGATGTCGACGGCGCGATGGGCGATGCGTCCGTTCGGGCCACGGTGATCTGCTCGAGCACCGACACGCATGCCGATCTGATCGTGAAGTCGGCCGCGCAGAAAAAGCACGTGTTCTGCGAGAAGCCGGTGGACCTCACGCTCGAGCGCGCGCGAGCCTGCGCCGATGCAGTGGAACGCGCGGGCGTGGTGTGCATGATCGGCTTTCAGCGCCGCTTCGATCCGACGTTTTCTTCGCTGAAGGCGCGCCTCGATGCCGGCGAGATCGGCACGCCGGAAATGCTCGTGGTGACGAGCCGCGATCCGGGTCCGCCGCCTGTCGAATACATTCGTCATTCGGGCGGCATCTTCAAGGACATGCTGATCCACGACTTCGACATTTTCCGCTGGATTCTCGACGACGAAGCCGACACGCTGCATGCCACCGGCAGTTGCCTGGCCGATCCGGCCATCGCCGAGGCGGGCGACATCGACTCCACTGCAGTGACGATCCGCACGAAGCGCGGCCGCCTGTGCCAGATCAACACCGCGCGGCGCGCCGCGTATGGTTACGATCAACGCTTCGAAGTGCTGGGCAGCGCGGGCATGCTGCAGGCGGGCAACGTGCGGCCCACCGAAGTCACCGCCTACTCGAAGACCGAGGTGTCCAGCGACGTGCCCGAGGCGTTTTTCCTCGAACGGTATCGCGCGGCCTACGCACTCGAAATTGCGCATTTCTTCGAGGCGGTGACCCAAGGCAAGCCGGTTCGGACCACTGTCGCGGACGGCGTGAAGGCGCTCGAACTCGCAGAAGCCGCAGCGCAATCGTGGCGCGAAGGCCACGTGGTGAAACTCGGCGGGGCCGCGCGATGACTCTGACTGCAATGTCGGGCGAGAGTACAGCGGGCTCGCGGCCGCTGCGTATCGGCGTGGCGGGTCTCGGGCGGCTCGGCAAGCGCCACGCGCAGAATCTGGCTTACCGCGTGCCGGGCGCGGAACTCGTCGCCGTGTGTAGTCCGGTTGGCGACGAGCGGGCGTGGGCGCGCGAGACCTTGCCGGCGCCGCGTCTTTACGACGATTACGCGAAGCTGCTTGCCGACAGCCAGGTGGATGTCGTGTGGCTCGTCACGCCCTCGTCGTTGCACGCGCAACAGATCGTGGACGCTTTGCGTGCCGGCAAGCACGTGTTTTGCGAAAAGCCGTTGTCGCTCGATCCGGCCGAATGCGAGCGCGTGCTGGCCGAGGCCGCGCGCTTTCCGCATCTTCAGGCGACCATCGGCTTCATGCGCCGTTTCGATCCGAGCTATCGGGACGCGTTCGACAAAATCGCCGCGGGCACCATCGGCCGGCCGTTTCTGGTGCGCTCGCAGACCGCCGACAAGAACGATCTGGACGGCTTTTTCGTGCAGTTCGCTGCGACTTCCGGCGGCATCTTCCTGGATTGCACGGTGCACGATATCGACGTCGCGCGCTGGCTGCTCGGCAAGCCGCGTGCGACGCGCGTGTTCGCGGCGGGCGCCATTGCGCTGCACGAAGGCTTGCGCGAGTTCGGCGATGTGGATAACGGCGTCGCGATCTGCGAATTCGAGGGCGGCAAGCTTGCGATGTTCTACGCGTCGCGCACCCAGGCTCATGGCAACGATACGCATAGCGAAGTGATCGGCACGGCCGGCGCGCTTGCTATTGGCCGCAATCCGCGCGCGAACCGGGTGGAGATCTACGACGCAGGCGGCATTCGCAACGAGTGCACGCCCACCTTTTTCGATCGTTTCGAGGAAGCGTTTCTGCGCGAGGCGCAAGCGTTTGTCGCGTCGATCCGGGGCGCGGCGGTGGGGGCGCAGCAGACGGGTGCGACGCTCGCCGACGCGCTCGAGGCGACGCGCATCGGCCACGCGCTGCGGCAGTCTTTGCAGAGCGGGCAGGCGGTGACGCTCTAACGCGGGGCTTTGCGATGCGGCACCGGCAAGGCGGCACCGGCAAGGCGGCAGAGGCTGCGGTAGAATTTGACCCTCTGCCCGGCGTCGCTTACGGCGCCTCGTCCCGAAGGTCATCGTCGATGCAAATTCAGGTTCACAAGGAAGTCGATGCGCGCGGCCTGATGTGTCCGCTGCCCATCCTGCGCGCCAAGAAGGCGCTCGCCGACATGGAAAGCGGCCAGATTCTCAAGGTGCTCGCCACCGACCCCGGTTCGCAGCGCGACTTTGCCGCGTTCGCGAAGCAGACCGGCAATGAGATTGTCGAGAGTTCGGCGCACGACAAGGTGTTCACGTTTCTGATGAAACGCCGCTAGGACTTTTAGCGAGCGCGCCGCAGCGGTCGCGCTCATTCGGCGCTCGCTAGACGCTCACTTCGCACGCCACCAAACAAAAGGCGCTGTGCCCGCCTAAGCGGAGCACAGCGCCTTTTTCCGTTTGTGCCCGGCCCGAGGCAGCGGCCCCGGGTCTTGCGCGTGGCGAAGCCTTAGCCTTCCAGCACGGGCGAACGCGTACGCAGATATTCCTCGAAATCCGCTGCCACTTCCGGATGGCGCAGCGCGAACTCCACGGTTGCCTTCAGATAACCGAGCTTGCTGCCGCAGTCGAAACGCGTGCCGTGATACTTGTACGCGAGCACCTGTTCGTCGGCGAGCAGCGACTGGATTGCATCCGTGAGCTGCAATTCGCCGCCTGCGCCCGGCGTGATTGCGCGGATGTGATCGAAAATGCGCGGCTTCAACACGTAGCGGCCGACCACCCCGAGGTTCGACGGCGCCACGCTCGGCTCCGGCTTTTCGACGATGCCCGACATCTTGATGATCGAGTCTTCCCACTCCTTGCCGTCGACAATACCGTACGACTTGGTCTCTTGCGGCGGGATTTCTTCCACGCCGATCACCGAGCTGTGATAGTGGTCGAACACCTCGATCATTTGTGTCATGACGGGCGGCGTGCCGTACAGCAAGTCGTCCGCGAGAATGACGGCGAACGGGTTGTCGCCTACCAGCTTCTCGGCGCACAGCACCGCATGGCCCAGGCCGAGTGCTTCGGGCTGACGCACATAGAAGCAGTCGACATGGCTCGGCTTGATGCTGCGCACGAGTTCGAGCAGCTTGTCCTTGCCGCGTGCCTCGAGTTCTGCCTCGATTTCGTACGACTTATCGAAATGGTCCTCGATAGCGCGTTTGCTGCGGCCCGTGACGAAGATCATTTCCGTGATGCCGGCCGCCATCGCTTCTTCCACCGCGTATTGAATCAGCGGCTTGTCGACGATGGGCAGCATTTCCTTCGGGCTTGCCTTCGTGGCAGGGAGGAACCGGGTGCCAAGACCTGCTACCGGAAATACCGCCTTTGTAACTTTTAGCATGTGATTTACCCTGAGTCCTCTGGTTTAGCTATCAGTCCGTGCCCGCCGCGCGGGCGGGGCGTGGAGCGTCGATCAGGCCGGCAAGCGCGCGAGCTGCGCTTTCAGCTTGCCGACAGTCGCTTCGAATTCCGCCAGCCTTTTCTGCTCCTGCTCGACCACTGCGGGCGGCGCCTTGGCGACAAAGCTTTCGTTCTGCAGTTTGGCATTGCACTTGACGATTTCCGTGCTCAACCGCGCAATTTCCTTCGACAAACGCTCGCGCTCGAGCGCGACGTCGATCTCCACCTTCAGCACGAGCTTGTCATTGCCTACGATAGCAATTGGCGCGCCATCTGCCTGCGCGTCGAGCGTTGCCTCGTCGGCAATGATCTGCACTTCGGATAGACGGGCGAGTGCCTGTGCGTACGGAGCGAAAGTGGCAAGACGCTCCGCGTTGCCGGTGGCGAGCAGCGGCACCTTCACTGCCGGCGAGAGATTCATTTCGCCGCGCAGGTTCCGGCACGCATCGATCACCGCCTTCAGGTCGGCCGCCCATTGCTCTGCTTCTTCGTCGATTTTCGACATCTCGGCAACGGGATACGGCTGCACCATGATGGACGCTTCGCCCTCGGCTTTGTCCGCGGGATAACGCCCGGCCAACGGTGCAACCTTCTGCCACAGCGCCTCGGTAATGAAAGGAATCACCGGATGCGCGAGGCGCAACACCGTCTCGAGCACGCGCAGCAGGGTGCGCCGCGTGGCGCGCTGCTGGTTCGGCTGACCCGTCTGGATCTGCACCTTCGCGAGTTCGAGATACCAGTCACAGTATTCGTCCCACACAAACTTGTATAGGGCGTTGGCCACATTGTCAAAGCGATAGTCGGCAAAACCCTTGGCGACCTCGGCTTCCACGCGCTGCAGAAGCGACACGATCCAGCGGTCCGCGGACGAGAAATGCAGATGCCCCTCGGGCCCGCATTCGCCGCACTGCTCCGGCTTGCCGAAACCGCAGTCGTGGCCTTCGCAGTTCATCAGCACGAAGCGGGTGGCGTTCCAGAGCTTGTTGCAGAAGTTGCGGTACCCCTCGCAGCGCGCAAGATCGAAGTTGACGTTGCGACCGAGCGTGGCCATGGACGCCATTGTGAAGCGCAGCGCGTCCGTGCCGAAGGCCGCGATGCCCTGCGGAAACTCCTTGCGGGTTTTCTTTTCGATCGACGCCGCCTGCTTCGGATTCATGAGGCCGGTGGTGCGCTTGGCGACGAGCGCCTCGAGCCCGATGCCGTCCACGATGTCGATCGGGTCGAGCGTGTTGCCCTTGCTCTTCGACATTTTCTGGCCTTCGGCGTCGCGCACGAGGCCGTGCACGTAGACCGTGTTGAACGGTACTTTGCCGGTGAAGTGCGTGGTCATCATGACCATGCGCGCGACCCAGAAGAAGATGATGTCGAAACCCGTGACCAGTACAGAGGACGGCAGGAAGTGCTTCAGTTCCTGCGTGTCGTTCGGCCAGCCGAGCGACGAGAACGGCACGAGCGCCGACGAGAACCAGGTGTCGAGCACGTCGTCGTCGCGCTTGAGCGGACCTGTGTAGCCGACTTCTGCCGCTTTCTCGCGGGCGCCTTCCTCGGTCTTCGCGACGAAGATTTCGCCGTTTTCGCCGTACCACGCGGGAATCTGATGGCCCCACCAGAGCTGGCGCGAAATGCACCAGTCCTGGATGTTTTCAAGCCACTGGTAGTAGGTGGTGGTCCAGTTTTCCGGCACGAACTTGATCTGGCCGTTGCGCACCACGTCGAGCGCGGTTTCGGCAATCGACTTGCCCGGGTTGAACGTGCCCTCGGGCGCCGGCTTGCTCATTGCCACGAACCACTGGTCGGTGAGCATCGGCTCGATCACGACGCCGGTACGGTCGCCGCGCGGCACCATCAGCTTGTGCGGCTTGACCGATTCGAGCGCGCCGAGCGCTTCGAGGTCGGCGACTACCTGCTTGCGGGCTTCGAAACGGTCGAGGCCGCGGTACTTTTCCGGCGCGTTGTCGTTGATCTTCGCGTCGAGCGTGAGAATTTCGATTTGCGGCAGCTTGTGGCGCAGGCCGACCTGGTAGTCGTTGAAGTCGTGCGCGGGCGTGACCTTGACGACGCCGGTGCCGAATTCGCGGTCGACGTAGTCGTCGGCGATGATGGGCACTTCGCGGTTCGACAACGGCAGCGTGACGGTCTTGCCGATCAGGTGCGCGTAGCGCTCGTCTTCCGGATGGACCATCACGGCGGTGTCGCCGAGCATGGTTTCCGGACGCGTGGTGGCAACCGTCAGGTGGCCTGAGCCGTCGGTGAGCGGATACTGGATGTGCCACAGGTGGCCGTTTTCTTCTTCGCTGACGACTTCGAGGTCCGAGACGGCGGTGAGCAGCACCGGGTCCCAGTTCACGAGCCGCTTGCCGCGATAGATCAGGCCCTGTTCGTAGAGGCGCACGAACACGTCGCGCACGGCGGCCGACATCTTGTCGTCCATCGTGAAGTATTCGCGCGACCAGTCGATGGAGGCGCCGAGGCGCCGCACCTGGTTGGTGATGGTCGAGCCGGACTCCTGCTTCCACTCCCAGACGCGTTCCACGAACTTCTCGCGGCCGAGGTCATGGCGAGAGACACCTTTCGCGTCCAGTTGCCGTTCGACGACGATTTGCGTGGCGATGCCCGCGTGGTCCGTGCCCGGCACCCACAGCGTGTTTTCGCCGAGCATGCGGTGGTAGCGGGTGAGGCCGTCCATGATGGTCTGGTTGAACGCGTGGCCCATGTGCAGAGTGCCCGTGACGTTCGGCGGCGGCAACTGGATCGAGAAGTCTTTGCCGTTCCCGTTGAAGGAGGGCGCCGCGTAGGCGCGCTTTTCCCATTCCGGGCCCCAGTGGGCTTCGATGGTGTGCGGCTCGAAGCTCTTGGCAAGGGTGGAGGCGCTCGGGGTATCGCTCTGGATATCGCGCTGGGTATCGGGATGGGTGTCGCTCGGGGTCTCGCTCATGTGTCGATCGGCTGGTAAATGCGGAGAATGTTCGATTATAAAGGGCGCCGGGGGCACGGGCCCTGTTTTGGGATTTGGAAGCGGGGGTGGCTTTTGTGTTCTTTTGGCGTAATTTGTTCGCAGCAACGGCCAAAGCGCTTGAACCCGACGGCCTGCGCAAGCCAGAAAGGACAAAAGCTCCAATAAAAGCCGCAAAAAAAGCCCAAGAAAACCCCGCCGCCGCCGGGGCATATAATGTCGAACACCCCGCCGTCCCTCCGAAAAAATGCCCGACCTGCTAGCCAATCTCAACCCCGAACAACACGCCGCCGTCACGCTCCCCAACGAGCCCGCGCTCATTCTCGCCGGCGCGGGCAGCGGCAAAACCCGTGTGCTCATCACGCGCATTGCGTGGCTCATTCAGCACGGTCTCGCGTCGCCGGCCACCATTCTGGCCGTGACCTTCACCAACAAGGCCGCGCGCGAAATGATGTCGCGCCTCTCGGCGCTCTTGCCCATCGACACGCGCGGCATGTGGATCGGCACCTTCCACGGCCTGTGCAACCGCATGCTGCGCGCGCATCACCGCGACGCCGGCCTGCCCGCCACTTTCCAGATTCTCGATACCGCAGACCAGCTCTCCGCGATCAAGCGTCTGATGAAGGGCCTGAATATCGACGACGAAAAGTACCCGGCGAAAAATCTCCAGTACTTCATCAACAACGCCAAGGAACAGGGCCTGCGCCCGAAAGACGTCGACGCCACGGACAACTTCAACCGCAAATTCGTCGAGCTCTATGAAGCCTACGACCAGCAATGCCAGCGCGAAGGCGTCGTCGATTTTCCGGAACTGCTGCTGCGCTGCTACGAACTGCTCGCGCACAATCCGCCGCTGCGTGCGCACTACCAGGCGCGCTTTCGCCACATTCTGGTGGACGAGTTCCAGGACACCAACAAGCTCCAATACGCGTGGCTGAAACTGCTGGCGGGCCAGACCAACGCGATTTTCGCGGTCGGCGACGACGACCAGTCCATTTACGCGTTCCGCGGCGCCAACGTCGGCAACATGCGTGACTTCGAACACGAGTTCAATGTTCGCCATCTGATCAAGCTGGAGCAGAATTACCGCTCGCATGGCCATATTCTCGACGCGGCCAACCAGCTGATCGCCAACAATTCGCGGCGCCTCGGCAAGAACCTGCGCACGGACGCGGGCCACGGCGAGCCGGTGCGCGTGTACGAGTCCGCGACAGACACGCAGGAAGCCGGCTGGATCGTCGAGGAAATCAAGGCGCTGATCAACACCGGCACGTCGCGCAGCGAGATCGCGGTGCTCTACCGCAGCAACGCGCAGTCGCGCACGATCGAGCACACGCTCGTGAATGCGGGCATCGCGTACCGCGTGTACGGTGGTTTGCGCTTTTTCGAGCGTCAGGAAGTCAAGCACGCGCTCGCCTATCTGCGCCTGATCGACAATCCGAACGACGACACCGCGTTCGCGCGCGTCGTCAATTTCCCGACGCGCGGCATTGGCGCGCGCTCCATCGAGCAACTGGCAGACGCCGCTCGTCTCTACAACTGCTCGATGGCCGCGGCCATTCCGTATGTCGCGGGCAAGGCGGGCTCGAGCCTCGCGGCGTTTGCCAACCTGATCGGCAAGATGCGCGCCGAAACGCAGCAGATGAGCTTGCCGGAAACGGTCGAATACGTAGTGCGCGCAAGCGGCCTGGCCGACTTCTACCAGAACGAGCGCGAAGGCCAGGACCGGCTGGAGAACCTGCAGGAACTGGTCAACGCGGCGGCGGCGTTCGTCAGCGAAGAGGGCTACGGCATGGACACGCCCGCGCGCTCCATTCCGCTGCGGCCCGGTGCCACCGCCGCGCCGGAGCTGGCCGTTGCCACCAACGACCCGAACACCGTCGTGCTCGACGCGCCCGGTATCGCCGAGCCCGCGCAGAATCCCGACACGATGACGCCGCTCGCGGGCTTCCTGTCGCACGCGTCGCTCGAAGCGGGCGACAACCAGGCGCAGGCCGGCCAGGAGGCCGTGCAGCTGATGACGGTGCATGCGGCAAAAGGTCTGGAGTTCACGGCGGTGTTCATCACGGGCCTCGAAGAGGGCCTGTTCCCGCACGAGAACAGCGCGATGGAGTCCGACGGCCTTGAAGAAGAGCGACGTCTGATGTACGTGGCGATTACGCGCGCCAAGGAGCGGCTGTATCTGTCGTTCGCGCAAAGCCGGATGCTGCATGGTCAGACGCGCTACAACATCCGCTCGCGTTTCTTTGACGAATTGCCGCAGGAAACGCTCAAATGGCTCACGCCCAAAGTCGAGGCGGGCGCACGTTGGGGCGGCCGCTCGGACAACGCGGGCTACGGGCGCGACTGGTTCGCGCGGCCGGACCGTCAGCAGGGCTACGGCGGTGGTGCAGCGAGTCCGGCGGCGCCGCTGCCGGCTTTCGCCAACGCGCAGCGCGCGGCGGAAACCGGTTTTCGCGTCGGGCAGCAGGTGTTCCACACGAAGTTCGGCGAGGGCACGATTACCGCGCTGGAAGGCGGCGGCACGGATGCCAAGGCGCAGGTCAAATTCAAGCGCCACGGCGAGAAATGGCTTGCGCTCGCGGTCGCCAAATTGCAGGCGGTCGAATGAGCGGCGTGCAAGATGGCAATGCCATAACGGGCGAAGGCGGTGGGTGCGACGATCCGCAGCCGCGCTTGGAGCCAAATCCGCAGCCGCATCCGCAGCCGCATCCGCAGCCAAATCCGCAAGCCGGTAATGCACAAGTCTCGCGGCGCCCGCTCGGCATTCTCGCGGCCTTGCCGCAGGAACTCGGCGATCTGATCGAGGCGATGCGCGCCGAATCCGGCGTGCGCACCGTCACGCATGGCCAGCGCGATTACCACCTCGGCACTGTTCACGGCGCGCCGTGCGTCGTCACGCTGGCTCGCGTCGGCAAGGTCGCGGCGGCGGCGACCGTCAGCGCGCTGATTCACGTATTCGATGTCGAAGCAGTCGTCTTCACCGGTGTGGCGGGCGGTGTCGGCGACAGCGTGCGAGTGGGCGACATCGTCGTGGCCAACGCGCTGTTGCAGCACGATATGGACGCGTCGCCGCTCTTTGCGCGCTTCGAGGTGCCGTTGCTCGGCATGTCGCGCTTCGCCGCGGATGCGGCGCTCGCCGCTCAACTGGCCGAAGCGTGCGAGCGTTTCATAGAGGAAGAGGGCGCGGCCGCGGCGGCGCGTTTCGGTACGCGCGAGCCGCGCGTGCATCGCGGGCTGATTGTCAGCGGCGACCAGTTCGTCGCCAGTTCGGCGGGCGTGCAGGCGCTGCGCGAAGCATTGCCGGACGCGCTCGCCGTCGAGATGGAAGGCGCGGCGCTCGCGCAGGTCTGTCACGAGTACGACGTGCCGTGCGCGGTGGTGCGCACCATTTCCGATACCGCCGACGATCACGCGCCCACGTCGTTCGTCTCGTTTCTCACTGAGATCGCAGGGGCGTATTCGAATGCGATTCTTGCGCGGTTTCTGAAGGCGCGCAGCGCAAGATGATGCGCGGCGCGGCGGCGCGGCGGCGCGGCGAGGTGGCGACAGGGCGCGGCGTGGCACGGCAACAAGGCAGGGCACGGCGAGGCGCCACCGTGCGCCACAGCGCCAGGCCGCAGCCACCGAAAACCACGCTGCTTCAGTCGACTACGCGCTTAAGCCCTCGCGCACCTGCTGCAACGCAGCCGGATCTTCGATAGTCGGCAGCTCGCCCGGCTCACGTCCCTCTGCGAGCGCCGCGATGGCACGGCGCAGCAGTTTGCCCGAGCGCGTCTTCGGCAACATCGACACGATGACCACACGCGAAGGCCGCGCAATCGCGCCTAGCTGCCGGTCGACCGTGGCAGCGAGTTCGGTTTGCAGCGTCGCGCGTGTGCCGGCATCCGCGTAAGCCTGCGCGTCGCGCAGCACCACGAAGGCCATCGCCGCCTGACCCTTCACCGGATCGGTCACCCCCACCACGGCGACTTCAGCGACGGCCGGATGGCTGGAGAGCGCTTCCTCGATCTCGCGCGTGCCGAGCCGATGACCGGCGACGTTGATCACGTCGTCGGTGCGGCCGAGAATCGTCACGTAGCCGTCTTCGTCCTGAATGCCCCAGTCGAAGGTCGAATACACCTGCTGGTTCGGAATGCTCGACCAGTAGGTGCTGACAAAGCGTCTGTCGTCGCCCCATACCGTGGACATGCAGCCAGGCGGCAACGGATAGTTCAGCGTGAGCACGCCCTTTTCGCCGGGCGGACACGGTTCGCCAGTCAGCTCGTTGCGCAGGACCAGATCGAAACCGGCGGACGGCACGCCGGGCGAGCCAAGTTTGGTGGGCAGCGCTTCGACGCCGCGGGGAATCGCCAGCATCGGCCAGCCGGTTTCCGTTTGCCAGTAGTTGTCGATCACCGGTTTGCCGAGCGCGCCGGCGATCCATGAGGCGGTCGGCTCGTCGAGCGGCTCGCCAGCGAGGAACAGCGTGCGCAGACTGGAAAGATCGGCGTTTCGCAGAAGTGCGGGGTCCTGTTTCTTGAGCACGCGCAACGCAGTCGGCGCGGTGAACATGAGATTGATGCGGTGCTGCTCGACGAGGCGCCACCAGATTCCGCCGTCCGGGCGAATCGGCGTGCCTTCGTACATCACGGTGGTGAGCCCCGCAAGCAACGGCGCGTAGACGATATAGCTATGGCCGACCACCCAGCCGACATCCGATGCAGTGAACATCGTGTCACCGGCCTTGCCCTCGAAGATATATTCCATCGACGCCGCGAGTGCGACCGCGTAGCCGCCCACATCGCGCTGCACGCCCTTCGGCTTGCCGGTGGTGCCGGACGTGTAGAGCACATACGACGGTTCGCTGGATTCGAGCCATTCGCAGGGCACGTGTGCGTCGAAAAACCGTTCGCGCAGCGGTTCGTAGTCGACCAGATAGTTGGCGTTCAGCCGTTCCGGCGCGAGTTGGCGGTCGATCAGCAGCACGCGCGGAGTCTTGTGAGCCGCGCGCGCGAGCGCTTCGTCAACGAGCGGCGTGTAGTCGATCACCTTGCCGCCGCGCGCGCCGGCGTCGGCGGTCACGATCAGCACCGGCTTCGCGTCGTCGATGCGCGCGGCCAGATTTGGCGCCGCGAAGCCGCCGAACACCACGGAGTGAACCGCGCCGAGCCGTGCGCACGCGAGCATCGCGAACAGCGCTTCCGGGATCATCGGCAAATAGAGGAGCACCACGTCGCCGCGCTTCACGCCGAGCGAGCGCATGACGGCTGCCATCCGGTTGATCTCCGCATACAGCTCGGCATAGGTGTAGCGCCGCTCGATGCCGGTTTCCGTCGACACATACACCAGCGCGTTCTGCTCTGCACGCTCGACGAGATGCCGGTCCACCGCGTTGTGGCACAGATTTGTGCGCCCGCCGACAAACCAGCGCGCAAACGGCGGATTCGAGCGGTCGAGCACGGTGTCGAACGGCGTTTGCCAATGGATGCGCCGCGCCTCTTCGCGCCAGAACGCCTCGGGATTTTCGATAGAACGGCGGTGGAAGTCGCGGTAGCGGGTCATCTGCGGCGATCCTTCGGGGGCGGGTGAGCAAAGGTCAAGGCGCGGCCGCGCATGGCGGCGGCACAAGACGTGAGACGCGTGAAAGAAGCATAGAGTACGCCGCGTATGGCGGACAACGCGGGTTCACCATGAGCGGCGCGCGCAGACCCGGCCGCGCCAAAAGAAAAGGCGCCGCAGCGCCTTGTCTTCATGCTTCACACTGCGTTTTCGCCCCGATGGGCTCACGCCTTCGCGCGCTTGCCTTCCACATCCGGCAGAAACACCGTAAGCACGCCGATCAACGGCAGGAACGAGCAAACCTTGTACACGTAGGCGATGCTGGTCGCGTCGGCGAGTTCGCCGAGCACTGCCGCGCCGATGCCGCCGAGACCGAACGCGAAGCCGAAGAAGAGCCCCGCGACCATTCCCACCTTGCCGGGAATGAGCTCCTGCGCATAGACGAGAATGGCCGAGAATGCCGAAGCCAGCACCACACCGATAATTACCGTCAGCACTCCGGTCCAGAACAGGTTCGCGTAGGGCAGCAGCAGCGTGAAAGGCGTCACGCCGAGAATCGACGCCCAGATCACATACTTGCGGCCGATGCGGTCGCCGACCGGTCCGCCGATCATCGTGCCCGCGGCCACGGCGGCAAGGAACACGAACAGATGGATCTGCGCGGCCTGCACCGGCAGATGGAACTTGTCGATCAGATAGAACGTGAAATAGCTGTTAATGCTGGCGAGGTAGAAATACTTCGAGAACACCAGCAGGATCAGCACGCCCATCGCGAACATGACCTGATTGCGCGACAGCGTCGCGTGGGCGGTCTGGCTGCGCGCCTTCTTGACCGAAGGATGCTGCTTGTACCAGCGGCCGATCTGCGCGAGCACGACAATCGCGACGAGCGCCGCCACCGAGAACCACGCAATGCTGCGCTGGCCATGCGGAATCACGATCAGCGCGGCGAGCAGCGGGCCGAGCGACGATCCGGCATTGCCGCCCACCTGAAAGAGCGACTGCGCGAATCCGTGGCGCCCGCCGGAGGCCATGCGCGCGACGCGCGACGATTCCGGATGAAACACCGACGAGCCGCAGCCGACCAGCGCCGCCGCCACCAGCAGCACGCCGAAGTTCGGCGCCATCGACATGAGCAGCAGGCCGGCGAGCGTAAAGCCCATGCCGACCGGCAACGAGTAAGGCTTCGGATGCCTGTCGGTATAGATGCCGACGAGCGGTTGCAGCAGCGACGCGGTGATCTGATAAGTCAGCGTAATCAGGCCGATCTGTCCGAACGACAACGAGAAGTTGTCCTTCAGCATCGGATAAATGGCCAGAATCAACGACTGGATCATGTCGTTGAGCAGATGCGAAAAGCTGATCGCGCCGAGCACGGAATAGACCGTGCGCTGCACCTTGGCGGCCGGTTGGCCGGCGAGCGGCGTGGCGCTCGAAGCTGCGGGGGCCGGCGCGGCGCTGCCGGTGAGGGGTGACGCGCTGGCAATGGCGCGTTTATCGAGGCTGGTTTCCATGCGCTTGTGTAAGGGAAAGGAAGGGGCAATAACTGGGCGCCCACGTCGCGCTCAGGGGTTGCGTCGTTGCGGCATAACGACGCGGCGTCGCGTGTACTCAGCTATTTGTCGCAGTTTAATGTGGCTCGGCTGAAATGTAAGGACAAGTTTTGTCGAGAACCGGACACAACCTGGTCGAAACGGCGTCGACAGACAAATCGGACGGGCGGATTTTTGGCCATGTATAAAACGGGCGCGGCGCGCGCTCACAAAGCGGCGCGCCGAGGACCGGGCGAGACAAGATGCATTGGCACAAACTGCGCTAAAGATCGCGGGCGCCGATGCCGTAGACCCGGAGAGAAAAGCAGCAATGCCGGGAACAGACCTTTGCGGCAGATTCAAGAACGTGGGGACGGGGAATATGAAAGCAGTTTCGCTGGGCAGTCGTAAGCGCGCGGGCTTTGTTGCGGACGCAGGGGCGGCGGGCAGGTTGCCGTCGCAGGGCAAGGGCAGCCGTTCGCGAGCCGTGCGGCTCAAGGGGCTCTCGGTCAAGGCAATGTTGCGCCTCGCCTTCGCGGTGCTGCTGATCGGCACGCTCGCGATCGGCGTGTTTTCCCTTGCGCAGATCAGCCGCCTGAACGCATCCGCGCAATCCATCTACGATCAGGGCCACATTGCGAGCCGCGCCGCCGAGGAAGCCCGCGGCCACATGCTGCGCGCAAGCCGCGCGCAAAAAATGCTGCTGACCGCGACCACCGCCAAAGAGCGCGACGAGCTGGGCGTGGACATCGACAAAGGGTTGAGCGGCCTCGCCGCGGAAACCGCCACGCTGCAACAGTACGTCGACAAGTCCGACGTGCAGGCCGTCGAGCATCAGAAAAAATTCGCCGCCGCGGTCACCGCGTGGAGCACGCATCTGCGTGACTTCGTGACGCTTGTCAAAGCGCAACCGCTCGACCTTTCGCAGATGAACTGGCAGGTCGGCACGCAGGACGTGTCGCTGCTCGTCGAAACCGGCAAGCTCGAGAAGCTCGTCGACGAACTGGTCAAGGAGCGCGGCACCGCCGCGAAGGCGACCATCGACGCGTCGGGCTTCATCTATCACTCGTCGTTCGTGATGCTGGCGGTCATGACCATCGGGCTGATCGTGCTCGCCGCCCTGATCAGCGAGTGGGTGGTGCGGCGCCTCGCGCGCCAGTTGGGCGGGGAGCCCGCCTACGCGAAGGAAATCGCGAGCCGGATCGCCGCGGGCGACCTCTCCAATCACATCACGCTCGGGCGTAAGGACAAGTCGAGCGTGCTGTACGCGCTGCACGACATGCAAAGCGGTCTTGCGACCACCGTGTCGGACATTGCGTCGAGTGCGGATGCAATCGCAACGGCGTCGGGCGAAATTTCGATGGGCAACCTCGATCTGTCGAAGCGCACCGAACAGCAGGCGATGGCACTCGAGCGCACCGCGAGCAGCATGGAGCAACTGACCTCGACGGTTCGGCAGAACGCCGACAACGCGAAGCAGGCGAGCACGCTGGCGAACAACGCGTCGGAGATCGCGGAGAAGGGCGGCGAAGTGGTAAGCCGCGTCGTCGCGACGATGAACGAGATCAACGACAGCGCGCGCAGCATTGGCGACATCATCGGCGTGATCGAAGGTATCGCGTTTCAGACGAATATCCTGGCGCTGAACGCCGCGGTCGAGGCGGCGCGCGCCGGCGAAGAAGGGCGCGGTTTTTCGGTCGTCGCCGCCGAAGTGCGTAACCTCGCGCAGCGCAGCGCGGCCGCCGCGAAGGAGATCAAAGCATTGATCAGCACCTCGGTGGAGCGCGTGAGCAACGGTTCGACGCTCGCACAGGACGCCGGCCAGACCATGGACGAAGTAGTCAAGGCGGTCAAACGCGTGACCGACATCATGGGCGAAATCTCGGCGGCTTCGTCGGAACAGAGCGCCGGCATCGAGGAAATCAACCTCGCCGTTGCACAAATGGATTCGGGCACCCAGCAGAACGCCGCGCTCGTCGAGCAGGCGACCGCGGCTGCCAGGTCGCTCGACGATCAGGCGCACGGTCTGAAGCAGATGGTGGGCAAGTTCCGGCTTTGAACGCGGGCGGCGGGAGGGCACGCCTATCCGCCCGCCGCTGCTGGCGAGCCGGGAGAGCCGGCCGCGCCGGCCCGCGCTCTGCTCAGGTTTCCTTGACTACCACGGTGCAGGTCAGCCCCGCCGCAAGCACGACACTTTCCGGCACCGCGTCGATTTTCACGCGCACTGGCACGCGTTGCGCGAGCCGGACCCAGTTGAACGTCGGGTTCACGTCGGCGAGCAGTTCGCGGCTTTGCGGATTGTCGCGGTCGTAAATGCCGCGTGAGACGCTTTCGACGTGGCCTTGCAGCGTGCCGCCGCTCATCAGCCGGATTTCCGCCTTGTCGCCGATATGCACGTGCGGCAGCTTGGTCTCCTCGAAGTAGCCGTACACCCAGAACGAGTGGCTGTCGACAATGGCGAGCTTCGCCGCGCCGGCCGTCGCGTAGTCGCCGCGAAACACGTTCAGGTTCGTCACATAGCCGTCCACGGGCGACACGACGCGAGTGCGCGCGAGGTTGAGCCGCGCAGCGTCGAGCGCGGCGAGCGCCTGCTGATAGGCAGCCTCGGCGGCCGACGCCGTGTGCGCCGCATTCTCCTGGCTTTCCTTCGACACCACCAGCGAATCCATGTCCGCGCGACGCCGCGCGTCGTCGCGGCGCATCTGCAATTCGGCCTTGCGCGCGGCCACCGCGGCTTGCGCCTGCTCGACCGCGATCTGGTAGTGCGACGGATCGATCTGCATCAGCAGATCGCCCTTCTTCACCAGTTGATTGTCTTTCACCGGCAGCTCGACAACGGCGCCCGACACGTCCGGCGCGACGTTGACGATTTCGGCGCGCACGCGGGCGTCGCGCGTCCACGGTTCGTCCATGTAATGGACCCACAGCACGCGTCCAAGCAGGATGGCGACGATAAAAATAACGGCTGTCGCGACGAAGCCAACAAGATTTCGAATGGTCATGTTTCGACTCTGATCAACGATAAACGGCGAGCCCCAGCACGCCGCACACACAGACGAGCAGGCTGGCCCGGAACAGTGACGGGTGCCACACCACGCGATAGACGCCGGTATAGGCGATCACGCGATCCAGCACCCAGGTAAGCGCCGCGCCCGCGATGAACAGCAGCACGATCGTGGGCACGTAGGCGTCGAAAACGGCAATGTCACGCGGCATGAGGAACTCCTTGCGATGCGTCGGCCGGCGCGCCTGTCAGCGGTGCAAGCGGCGACTGCGGGTCGAGCAACGCGGTACGAATGAAATGCAGATGGCTCAGGATGCGCTGCAACTGGTGGCGCTCCTCGCGCCGGTTTTCCGCACCCGCCGCACCCGCCGCACCCGCCGCACCCGCCGCACCCGCCGGGCCCGCCAGGCTCGCGAGCAGCGACTGCACGGCGCTGATCGCCTCGTTGGTGGCACCGAGCGCGCGCTCGAAGCGCCGGCCGTCAGGCCGCTCGAACAATGCGGTCAGCGCGTCGCGCATGCTGCGCAGTGCCGCGCGCCACGGCATCGTCTTCGCATAGCGCGGGTCGGCGGGCAGCGTGGCCAGTTCGCGGCGCAGGTCGATCACCGCATTGCCGACTTCAAGTACCGCGAACAGCCAGCGCAAGGTGTCGTGCCGCGCGGCCGGGTCGTTGCGCGCAAGAGCGTTGATCTGGAACATCAGATCGCGCGCGCCGCTCTCGAAGCGCGAGCGCACGCGGCTCATCCGCGCGCGGCTCGCGAGCACGACCTGACGGCGCAGGTCGCCGAGCAGCCGGTTGCGCAGCCACGGCGTGGACGGCGGCAGCAGCACGGCGAACGCGAGCGACGACACCAGCATCGACAGCACCAGCGCAATCGCATCGTTGATGAAGCCGCTCGGGTCGTAATGCATCACGTTGTCCGGCCCGGCGAGAAAGCAGAAGAAGATGCAATAGCCGATGCCGTAGCCGGCGAGCGCGGGCCGCGTCGTCATGAAAACGCCCAGCAGCAGGAACGGCGCGAGGGCGGCACACAGCAGCGCAAAGCCGTCGATGTGCGGAAACACGCCGTACACGGCGAGCATGCCCGCCAGCGACGCCGCGAGGGTGCCGCCGGCCATCTGGAACACCGTGCGTTTCGGGTCCGGCGAGGACGACGCCAGCGCGCAGATCGCCGCCGCGTTCAGCGTGAGCGTCGAGCCGCTCGGCCACGCGGTCGCAATCCAGAAGGCGCCGAGCGCCATCATCACCAGCGCCGCGCGCAGGCCGGCCACACCCGCCGCGAGCGCGTTCGTCTTCGGCTCGTAGCGTTGCACCCAGCGCTCGCGTTCGTGCGTGTCCACGGCGAGCGACGCGTAGGTGGCCGCGTAAGCATGCAGATCGTCGATGAAGCGGTACAGCAGTTCCGCGCCCGTGTCGAAATCGAGCAACGGCGCGTCGGGATGCGTTTCGAGCCCGGCGCGGGTTGCGCGCACGCGGCGCGGCAGCGCGGCTTTGTAAGCGTCGAGCTGCGCGGCGGCGTGGGCGGCGTCCGCGGCGCTGAGCACCGGCTCCCCGGACTTCGCGAGCAGCGGCGCAATTTCCTTGAAGTATGGCTCCAGCGCGTCGATGGCGATGTTCGCGCCGTGCGTGCGGGCGTTGCGCAAGCGGTTCATCAGCTGATGCAGCGCGTGAAAGCGCGTCGACACCGTCATGAACTCGCTGTTCAGGCGCGCGAGACGGCCGCCGCGCATGCGAGCATCCGGGCCTTCGAACACGGCGACGCTGCGCGCGGCCTCGAAGCCGACAATGTCCGCGACAAAGCTCGCATTGGTCGCCTCGATCTGCGCGCGGTCGTGGCGGCCGGCCAGCGACGCGGACACGTAGTCGACAAAGGCCGAGAAGCGCGCCCGCACGGCGCTGCGCATCTGCAAGCCGGCGAACTGCGGGAACACGAGGCCGCTCACCGCGCCCGCGCAGACAATGCCGAGCACGACTTCCGCGACGCGCGTGAGCGCGCTGAGAAACGCGCCGTCCGGATGCTGCGCGGCCGGAATGCCGATCAGCGCGGCAGTGTAGCCGGCGAGCACGAAGCCGTAGGACCTGAAGTTGCGGTTGCGCGCGGCGCCGGCCGTGCAGATGCCGACCCAGATCGCCGTTGTCGCAATGAACAGTTCCGGCTGTTGTGAGAAAAGTCCGATCAGCGCCAGCATCACGACGAGGCCAACCAGCGTGCCGCAGATCCGGTAGAAGCTCTTTGCGAACACCATCCCGCTTTGCGGCTGCATCACAATGAAGACGGTGGTCATTGCGGTGCGCGGCTGCGGCAGGTCGAGCTTCATTGCAATGCCGAGCGCGAGGAAACAGGCGGCGAGCGCCTTGAAGAGATAGATCCAAGTGAGGCCGTCGGTGCGCGTCCAGTCCGCGGCCGCGCTGAACCAGGCGGAGACGGACGCGGAGCGCGAGGCGCAGGCAGGCGAGGATGACATGGCGGCCCTCCTTACTCGGCTGCCGGCGCGCCGGCAGCGGCCGCGCTGTTCTGTGCGCCCGCTGCCGTGCGGGCCGCGACGGGTGTCGAAGCTGCGGCGAGCGGGTGCCCGGGCGCGTGACGGGGCCCGGCGCTGACGGATACGTCGGCCAGCTGTCCCTGACTCGTGCCTTCACTCGTGCCTTGGCCCTGGCCTTGATTTTTGCGTGGGCTCACGCCTTGCCGCTTCGCCTGCTCCGGCAGCGTCTGGCTGGCCTGCGGGCCGTTGCCCGGCTCGTCCAGACCGCCGCCCAGAGCCGTGACCAGCGACGCATGCGCGCCGAGCCGCTCCGCCTGAATCTTCGCCACGCCTTCCTGCGCGCGCAGCAACTGGTTCTGTGCGATCAGCACGTTCAGGTAATCGGTGAGACCGCGCCGATAACCTTCGCGCGACAGTTCGTAATTCTTGCGCGCGGCGGCCACCGATCGCTCTGCATCCTGCGCCTGCGTGGTTAGCGAACGCATGCGGATGACCTGATCCGAAATGTCCTTCAACGCGCCGACAATTGTCTGGTTGTACTGCTGCACGGCCTCGTCGTAACCGGCCGTTGCCGCGCCGAGCTGCGAGCGCAGGCGGCCACCGTCGAAAATCGGCAGCGAGAGCGCCGGCCCGGCGCTCCAGCTATGCGAAGGATTCTTCAGTAACTGGAACAGCGGCCCCATGGCCGCGTAGCCGCCAATCGACGCCAGCAGGTCGATGTCCGGATAAAAGCCGGCCTTCGCGACGTCGATACCGCGCGCCTGCGCGGCCACGCTCCACCGTGCGGCGACCACGTCCGGCCGATGACCGATGAGCTCCGCGGGCAGCGAGCTCGGCAAGCCGGCCGGGCCGGCGAGCGAGAGTACCGGCCGCTGCAGCGAGTCGCCCGCGCCCGGGCCCTTGCCCGCGAGCGCCGCCAACTGGTTGCGGCCGAGCGCAATTCTTTCCTCAAGCGCATCGATTTGCCGCTCGTATTCCGGCAGCGGCGTTTCGGCCTGGCTCACTTCCAGCTGCGTGCCGATGCCGCCCTTCAGACGCCGGTGGGCCAGGTCGGCGATTTGCTGCTGTTGCTGCAAGGTGGCGCGGGCAATGTCGAGCAGCGCGTAGTTCAGCGACATGTCGATGTAGGTGCGCACCACGTTCGCCTGCAGCTCGAGTTGCGCGGCGCGTGCGTCGGCGGCACTGGCATGCGCGGCGTCGAGCGCGCGCTCGGCGGCGTTGCGGTCCTTGCCCCACAGGTCGAGGTGATAGGAAAGCGCGAGCGTGCCGGTGTTGTTCCACGACTGCTCGCTGGCGAGCGGGCCCGGACCGTAGTAGAGATTGTCGGCCCATTTCTGGCGCTTGATCGACAACTCTCCATTCACTTGCGGCGCCAGCGCCGAGCGTGCGACGCCCGCCATCGACATGGCTTCGCGCACGCGTGCCTGCGCTGCTGCGAGGCTCGGGTTGCCGGCCTGCGCGGCTTCGATCAACGCGTCGAGTTGCGGATCGCGATAGGCGCGCCACCAGTCGGCGGCGGGCCATTGGGCGTCGGCAGCAGCCGCGCGGATCGCGTTGCCCGCGTCGAGCGACGCCGCGTCGGTGCGGGTTGCTTGCGGTGCGATGCCCCCGGTACTTGCACAGCCGGCCATTGTTAATAGGATCGTAAGAACCGCGGCTGCGGTGATCCTTTTCGATACCGGAGACTGCACCATTTCCTCCACAATTCGATCATAGACGCGATCCGTCGATTATATTTTTTGACGGATTGCGGAATAACCGGTAAAGATGAAAGGGATTCTTACGAAGACTGTGATAATCGCCTTTGCGATCCGTGCAACAATCGAGGGGTCAGTCGCCACACATTTGGGCAGTAAGGAAAAGGTATGGATACGCTCCAGAACATGCGCGTATTTGTCCGCGTCGTCGAAGCGGGCAGTTTCACGGGTGCCGCGCAGCACCTGAATACGACCACCGCCTATGCGTCGCGCGCGGTCTCGGATCTGGAAGCGCATCTGCGCACGCGTTTGCTGAATCGCACCACGCGCCGCATCGCATTGACCGAGGCCGGCGAGCGTTACTTGCAGCGCTGTGAGCAGATCCTTGCGTATGTCGATCAGGCCGAAGCCGAGGCGAGCGACGCGCACGCGCGTCCGTCCGGCAAGCTGAAGGTTCACGCCATGACGAGTTTCGGCCAGCACTATGTGGTGCCGGCCGTGGGCCGCTACCGGGAGCGCTACCCCGAGGTGCAGGTCGAGCTGACGCTCGCGCAACGCATGCCCGATCTGCTCGACGAAGGCTTTGACGTGGCACTGACGCTTGCGACCGGACTACCCGATTCGGGGCTCGTGTCGCAGCGCCTTGGCAGCGCGTTCAGCATTGCGTGCGCGTCGCCGGCCTATCTGGAAAAGCACGGCGTGCCGCAAACGCCCTCAGATCTCGCGCATCACACCTGCCTGCAGATTGTCACGCCGGTGTTCCCGCCGGACAAATGGACCTTCGACGGTCCGAACGGCGAGGAAACCATCACGCTCGGCCCGGCCACGTTCCAGGTGAACGTGGCGGAGGCGATGGCCGTAGCGGCGACAAGCGGCATGGGCATCGGCCTGATTCCGATTTATTCGGCGATCAGCGGCCTGCGCAAGGGCGAGCTCGTGTGGCTGCTGCCGGAGTACACATCGCAGGAAATGAATCTCTATGCGTTGTATCCGTCGCGCCAGTATCTGGACGCGAAAATCCGCACGTGGATCGAGCATTTGCGCGAGGAGCTTCCGTCGACCCTCGCGGTCGATCAGGCCGAGTTGCGGCAGTTTGCGCGGACTTGATGCCCGGTGGACGGCTCTCGGCGGGTCGGCTCCGTAGGTGCTGAGTTGGTAGCTCCGTAGGTGCTGAGTGGGTATCTCAGTAGGTCCCTGAGTGGGCGGCTCAGTGGGTGCCTGAGCGGGCGCGCGGGCGGGCGGCTTAGTAGGTGCCTGAGTTGGGGCGGCTCGGTACGTGTCTGAGCGGGCGGTTCGGCGGGCTACGGCAAGAGGAACGCGCGGCCGGTTACATCGGCGCCGCGCCGCAACATTTCCTTACTTTCGCCTGCGGACCGATTTGCTACCGTGTGGTTAACGTGCTGCGTTTGACGAGCGCGTTGTTTTCGCCGCCACCGTTCGGCAACCGCAAACATCGAAGGACGAGGATTTCATGGATACGCATCTGATGATCGGCGTGGCCGTCATGTTTGGACTGATCGGCATTGCCGCATCTCGCGATCTGCTGCGTCGCCTGCGCGAACAGCAGCCGCAACTTGCGCCGGTCAAGGTGGAGCGTCCGGAAGCCGGGAAGCCGCGCAGCGGGCGGTAACGTATGTCCGTTCGCGGTTGGCGACGAAACAGCGCCTGAATTGCCGCAAGCGCCAGTGGGCCGCGGCGCGGCGCTAGATCTCGACAACCTTGTCCCACGCAAAGAGCGGATTTTCCCATTGCCCGGTGCGCCGGTCGTAGTACCCGCGCGGGTTGCATACCACGCGCGTGCCATTCACCGTGTAGTCGAACGGCGTATGCGTGTGCCCATGAATCCATAGCGCCACGGGCGCCCGCACGAGTTGGGGCAGGTGGTTGACGAAGCCGGCGGATGCGCGGTCTTCTGCGTAACGCTCGGCGAGACTCAACCGATGCGGCGCGTGATGCGTGACCACGATCGTCTGGCCGGCAAACGGCTTCGCGAGTTCGTGCGCGAGCCACGCTCGCGCCTCGCGATGCAGTGCGAGCGCGTCGCCCGGCGCGAAGTCGCGCGCCTCTGCCTGTGCGCGGTCTGCCAGGTCGTGCGGCCAGTTCACCTGGATCAGGCCGCGAAAGTCCAGCATGACGCGCCGCGACACTTCAATCGACTCTTCAAGCGCGGCGCTGTCCGCGCCGAACAGCGCGAAATCGGTCCACAGCGTCGTGCCGAGCACGCGCCAGCGGCCTTGCGGGTCGACCAGCGCGGCGTTGTTCAGCACGTGCACGTTGTCGACCTGCGCGGCCGCGTCGTACAACGCACTTTCAAGCGCGCCGAATTCGCCATCGTAGTATTCGTGATTGCCCGGCACGTAGACCACCGGCGTGGCGCCGTCGAACACTTGTGCGGCCCAGCGCGGACCCGCCGCGTGATTGTGGATGTCCCCGGCCAGCACGATCAGATCCGCTTGCGCATGCGGGATCAGTTCGGGCTCGTCGTTCTCGAGATGCAGATCGGACAGCACGCGAATTTTCACGAAAGGGCTCCTTGGGAGGCTGGCTATAACCTGGCGCTTCACGCTTTTCAGCGTAGCACTTTGCCCGGGTTCATGAGGTTCAGCGGATCGAGCGCGCGTTTCATGGCACGCATCATCTGGACCTCGACATCCTGCTTGTAATGCATGGCTTCGTCGATCTTCAGTTGCCCGAGCCCATGCTCCGCGCTGATGCTGCCGCGATGCCGATGCACGCTGTCATACACGATGCGGTTAATCGGACTCTGGTACTGCGCAAGGAACGCCTTCGCGCCCACCCCCTCGGGCGCCTGCACGTTGTAGTGCAGATTGCCGTCGCCGAGATGGCCGAAGGTCACCATGCGCGCGCCGGGCGCCGCCTGTGCGACTGCGGCGTCGGTTTCCTCGATGAAGTGGCCGATGCGCGAAATCGGCACCGCAATGTCGTGTTTGATGTTCAGGCCCTCCTCGGCCTGCGCGAGCGGGATATGTTCGCGAAGATTCCAGAACGCCCGCGATTGAGCGAGACTTTCCGCGACTACCGCGTCCTGCACGACGCCGTCTTGCAGCGCTTGTTCCATCAGACGCTCAAAGAGGGCGCGGGCGTGTTCCTCGCTCTCGCTGTCGGACAATTCGAGCAGCACGATCTGCGCGTGCGATTCGGCGAACGGATAGCGCATCTGCTCGAAATGCCGGCCCACCAGTTGCAGGCAGAAATCCGACATCAGTTCAAAGCCGGTGAGCAGCGGCCCGGCGATGCGTTGGGCCAGCGACAGAAACTCGAGCGCCGCATGTGGCGAAGCGAGCGCGGCAAGCGCGGTGACGCGCGCGGCGGGCTGAGGGTGCAGCTTCAGCACGGCGGCCGTGATGATGCCGAGCGTGCCTTCCGCGCCGATGAACAGATCGCGCAGATCGTAGCCGGTGTTGTCCTTGCGCAGCCCGCGCAACCCGTCCCACAGTTCGCCCTGCGGCGTGACCACTTCCAGGCCGAGGCACAGCTCGCGCGTGTTGCCGTAGCGCAGAACGCCGGTGCCGCCCGCGTTGGTCGCGAGATTGCCGCCGATCGTGCAACTGCCTTCGGCAGCGAGGCTCAGCGGAAAGAGACGCGCGGCTTCTTCTGCGCGCTTTTGCACTTCGGCGAGAATGACGCCCGCTTCGACGGTGATCGTGTTGTTGTGCGGATCGATATCGCGCACCCGGTTGAGCCGGCGCAAGCTGATGACTGCCTGCGTCCCGCTCGTGTCTGGCGTGGCGCCCCCGGCAAGCCCGGTGTTGCCGCCTTGCGGCACCAGCGCGACGCGGTGCTCCACGGCGAGTTTGACGAGCGCAGCGACTTCGACCGGCGTGGCCGGGCACAACACTGCGCACGCCGCGCCGGTGTAGCGGCGGCGCCAGTCGGTCAGGTAGGGCGCCGTGTCGTGCGCATCGACCAGCACATGGGAGGCGCCGATGGCGTCGCGGCAGGCAGCGAGGAAAGCGGTTTGGGTCATGTGAGTCGGTCAGCGGGTGCGGGCGGCAAGGGGCGCTGGCAAGTGGGTGAAAGTTGGAAGGAAGGGCGGGTGGTAAGGCGGCGGAAAGTCAGTCGGGCGCGTGAAGCTCAGCCTTCGGCGCTTTCCGGACGTTCGCTGTGCAGCTTCGCCCCGTTTTTCGCTGCGCTTTTCGCTGCGTGTTTCGGTGCGTGTTTCGGTGCGTGTTTCGCCGCGCGCTTGAACGGCGCCACATAGGCGAGCGCGCAGACGAAAAAGACGACGGCGAGCGCGGCCTCCAGCCAGCCGAGGCCGGCACTCAGGCCACGATCGCTCCAACCGCGCACCACGCCCTCGGTAAAGTACAGCAGGATCAGCATCGACGCCCATTGCAGCGTGTAAAGGCGCTGCCGCCACACGCCCGGCAGCGCGAGCAGCAGCGGCACCGCCTTGATCACGAGCGCGGTGCCGCCCGGACGCAGCGGCGCGAGCCACGCCTCCCACGCAATCGACACAACGATAAGCGCGACGAGCGACGCGCTCGCGCCCTGCGCCGCGAGCCTGTCTGGCGACGGTGGCCTGCTGTTCACGGCCTTTCGCTCATGGCTGCCGCCGTGCGCGCGACGCGTGCTCCGAGCGCAACGGCAAGCGTTTTCTCGTCCGCGGAAATGCCTTGCCCGGCGCTGCCCGCGCGCGCGAAATGCGACGCGCCGTAGGGCGTGCCGCCAGTTTGCGTTGTGCTCAGCGCAGTTTCCGTGTACGGAATCCCGACGATCAGCATGCCGTGGTGAAGCAGCGGCAACATCATGGACAACAGCGTGGATTCCTGACCGCCGTGCAGGCTGCCCGTGGACGTGAAGACGCAAGCCGGCTTGCCGGTGAGCGCGCCCGAGAGCCATTGCGGTGTCGTGCCGTCGAGAAAGTACTTGAGCGAAGCGGCCATGTTCCCAAAGCGGGTAGGCGAGCCGAGCGCGAGACCGGCGCATTCCTCGAGGTCGCGCAGTTCGACATACGGCGGCCCTTCGGCGGGAATGTCGGGCTGCGTTGCTTCGCTGACGGCCGAGACTGCCGGCACGGTGCGCACGCGCGCCTGCATGCCGGGGACGCTGTCGACGCCGTGCGCGATCGCCAGTGCGAGTTCGCGCGTGGCGCCGTGACGGCTGTAATAGAGCACGAGAATGTCTTTCATAAGCCTCATCGGTGAACGGGTATTATAGGGCTTGGGTCCGCTCTACAGGCTGTTCCCAGCCCTTCATAGCCATTCGGCCAGGCCTCGCGCAAGCTGCGTCCGAGGTTGCGCCAGGCGGTCCCGCAACACGCTTCGACAAAGCAAGGAGGCAGGTTTGTTGTCCAGGGTGCGTTTCGATCTCGACACGCTCAAGCGGCTCGCGCAATTCGCCGCGAAGCGCAGCAGCGAAGACCGCATTGCCCAGGTGGCCGGCAGCCTCACGTTCACCACGATGCTCGCGCTGGTGCCGCTTGCCACCGTTGCGTTCGCGCTGTTCACGGCGTTTCCGCTGTTCAGTTCGTTTCAGGAGTCGCTGCAGTTTTTCCTCGCCGATCACCTGATGCCCGCGCAACTGAACAGCCAGATCTTCAAGTATCTGAATCAGTTCGCGGCGAAGGCGAAGGGGTTGACGACCATCGGCATGGTGCTGCTGTTTCTCACGGGCGTCATGACGATGATGACGATCGAATCCGCCTTTAACGTAATCTGGCGCGTGCGCAAGGCGCGGCCTGTTGCGCAGCGCATCCTCGTGTACTGGGCGATCATCACGCTCGGTCCGATCCTGATTGGCGTGAGTCTTTCCATCTCGTCTTATCTGTTCACGCAGTCCATGACCTTCAGCGCTGCCCAGCGCATGACGCCCGTAATCGAATGGGCGCTTGCGGGCGCTGCGTTGCCGCTGACGGCGCTGGCGTTCACGATTCTCTACGTGTATTTGCCCAACTGCCGCGTGGAATGGCGCGATGCGGTGATTGGCGGCGTCACAGCGGCGATCGCGTTCGAGCTCGCCAAGCGCGGCTTCGGCTATTACGTGCGGCGCATGCCCACCTACACCGCGGTGTACGGTGCGTTTTCGGTGGTACCACTGTTCCTGCTGTGGATGTACCTCTGCTGGTTCATCACGCTGGCGGGCGCGATGATTGCCTCGGCGTTGCCGGCCATTCGCATCGGCCAGTTTCATCGCCCCACTTTCGAGGGCAGCAATCTGTTCGATTCGCTCGAACTGCTGGCACGGCTTTGCGAGGCGCGCGACGCCGGCAAGCCCGGTTATACGGTAACCGAGCTATCGCGCATGCTTCGCCGCGATATGGACACCACCGTCTATCTGCTGCAAAAGCTGGAACAGGTGGAATGGATCGCACAATTGCAGGAAGACGCCTCGCGCCCGCACTTCCTGCTGCTGGCGAATCCGGCGCAGATCACCGTGCAGCAACTGTACGATCTGTTCGTGATGGATCGTGCCGAACTCGAATATCAGCTTCAGCTCGCGTCCACTCGCGTGGACGGCGCCATGCTGCTCGCCGCGCTCGAGAACGACAGGCTGAAGGTGACACTCGCTACGCTGCTTACGGCCCGCGCCGCCGCGCGCGCGGCGGCCGCAGAAGAAAACGAGCGCGGCACGTCCTCCATGCCGCATCAGGCAGCCTAGCGCGCTGGCACTGAATACGGCGGCTCGCGCAATGCGCGCTACAACGAAATCTTGCCGACGCAGATGTCCTTGAACATCACCCAGTCGCCCATCAGGCTGTAGAACGGATGGCGAAACGTTGCCGGGCGGTTTTTCTCGAAGAAGAAATGCCCGACCCAGGCGAAGCCGTATCCGCACACGAGGGCCGCAGGCAGCCACAGCCAGTCGCCGGTGGCAAGCGCCATCGCGAGGCAGCCTATTACCCCTAGCGACCCTACGAAATGCAGCCGTCGCGACACCAGGTTGCGATGTTCGCTCAGATAGTACGGATAAAACTCCGCGAAGCTCGCGAAGTGATCGGTATGCGCGGTATGAGCCATGAGGGCCTCCCGAACGGAACAGTTCCGACCCATTGTGCGGCTATCGTGTGCCTGGCGCAACCTGGCCATTCGGACGATGGCGCCGTCGCTTTGCTGCCGCTATCGTGAACGCATCAGCGCTGCGGCATGCGACGGGCCAAGCCGGTGGCGCAGCGCTAAGCTGTGACTCGCGCGGGTTGTGAGGCGAAGCCGAAAAGCGCGTCGAGCGTGGCGTCGGGCTGCTCGGTCATCAGTGCATGCCCGGCTTCCAGTGTGATCGTGTCGACCGGATTGCCTGCCTGGGCGAGCGCATCTGCAAGCGCTTTGGCTGCGCGCGGCGGCGTCATCGCGTCGCGGCGGCCCACCACGAGGCGCGTCGCGCAGCGGACCTCGGCAGCCCGCGCGAGGCCGTCCGCATAATTGTTGCAGGCGGTGAAATCGGTGTGAAAGAGATGGGTTTCGCCCTTTGCCGACACGCGTTCCATGAGCCGCTGGTTCATGCCGTGCAGCCAGAAGCCGGGGCCTGGACACGAAGGTTTCGCCGCCAGGGTGGAGTGCGACCACTGGTTGACCATGCCAATGGCTTCCCGCTCGTTGTTCAGCGCGGCTTGCAACAGGCTGTCGGACACTGCCATCGGCAAGGCCGTGGCGAGCAGGGCGAGATGCGTGGTCCGCTGCGGATAGCGGCCGGCAAAGTCGAGCGCGACGAGCGACCCCATGCTATGGCCGACCACGCAGGCGCGCTCGACGTTCGCGGCGTCGAGCAGGGCGGCGAGCCACTCTGCCAGCGCTGCTATGGTGTGCAGCGCGGGGCCCGCGCTGCGACAGTGTCCGGGCAGATCGACGGCCAGCACTCCGAAGCCGTGGTGCGCGAAGTAGCGGGTTTGCAGCGCCCACACGCTGTGGTCGTGCTCAGCACCGTGGACGAACACAACCGTCGGCAGGCTCGGGTCGAACGGTTTGCCGCCGGTATAGGCATAGGCGGCCTTGCCTTGAACGGTCAGGATCATGCGGACTCCGGGCGCGGTTGCGAAGCGGCGGTGCCGCCTGTCGGCGGCGCGACGGTTGGCGCGGGCTGAAGCGCCCCTTCTTGCGGTGCGTTCGGCGGTGCGCTCGGCGGGGCGTTGGAGGATGCGTTGGGCGATGCGTTGGGTGAGGCTTTCGACGAAGCCTTCTGTGATGCTTTCAGGCCGCGTTTCAGGTCGTCGATGAGATCGTCCGGATCTTCGAGGCCGATGGACAACCGGATCGTGCCTTCCGCGATGCCTGCCGCTGCGAGCGCGGCGGCGTCCATCCGGAAGTGCGTGGTTGAAGCCGGATGGATCACCAGCGAGCGCGCGTCGCCGACATTGGCCAGATGCGAGAACAGCGACAGCGCTTCGATAAAGCGGCGGCCGGCCGCGCGGTCGCCGCGCAGATTGAAGCTGAACACGGCGCCCGCGCCGCGCGGCAGAAGACGTTGGGCGAGTGCGTGATCGGCATGCGTCGGCAGTTCGGGGTACGCGACGGCTTCCACCGCCGCATGGCCGGCGAGAAACTCGACAACCCGGCGCGTGTTGGCGACGTGTCGCTCCATCCGCAAAGGCAGGGTTTCGATGCCTTGCAGAAGCTGCCATGCGGCTTGCGGATGCAGGCAGGCGCCGAAGTCGCGCAAGCCCTCGCGGCGGGCGCGCAGCAGAAAAGGCGCCACCGTGCTTTCCTCGCTGAACACCATGCCGTGAAAGCCGGCATAAGGCTCGGTGAATTCGGGAAAGCGTCCGGAGGCGTCGAAGTCGAACGTGCCGCCGTCCACCAGCACGCCGCCGATCGTCGTGCCGTGGCCGCCCAGAAACTTGGTGGCCGAGTGATAGACGAAGTCCGCGCCGTGCTCGAACGGCTTGAGCAGGTACGGCGTGGTGAAGGTGGAGTCGACCAGAAGCGGCACGCGGTGCTCGTGAGCGATCTGCGCGACGGTGGGGATGTCGAGTACGTCGAGACCGGGATTGCCGAGCGTTTCGCCGAACAGCAGCCGGGTGTTCGGGCGCAGCGCCGCGCGCCATCCGTCGATATCGCCGGGTTTGACGAAGGTCGTTTCGATGCCGAAGCGGCGCAATGTGTAATGCAGCAGATTATGCGAGCCGCCGTACAGCGCGCTTGACGCGACGATGTGCGAGCCCGCGCCCATCAGCGTGACGATCGCCAGATGCAAGGCGGCCTGGCCGCTTGCCGTGCCGATTGCGCCCGCGCCGTTTTCGAGCGCCGCGACACGCTCCTCGAACACGGCTACGGTCGGGTTGGAGATGCGCGAGTAGACGTGGCCCGCGCGCTCCATGTTGAAAAGCGCGGCGGCGTGATCGGCGTCGCGAAACGAGAACGACGTAGTCTGGTAAATGGGCGTGGCGCGCGCGCCGGTGGCGGGATCGGGAGCGGCGCCGGCGTGCAGCGCAAGCGTGTCGAAACGGTTGGCGGACATGCTGGTCGGCAAGGCCACGGACAGCCTCGCGAAAGGTCAAGGTGGCGGCCATCGTATCACCGGCATCGCATGCATCAAGCGCGGTTTTCCCGATGCGAAGGGCGTGCCGGCTGGCCGTTTCATGGCGGCGCAAGCCCGCCGCGCCTTTGCGGGCGGGCCGCTTTCCTTTTATGGGCCTTTCCGCTAGGATCGAAAGTCATTGATGTATCACATGCCTGGCGGGTATTTTGGGAGACAGATTATGCGAGTCAGCGACATTCTTAAAGTTAAAGGCAACACCCTTTTCACGGTTACGCCGGATACCCCGCTGCACGACGCAGTCAACACCATGGCCGAGCACGACATCGGCTCGCTGGTGGTCATGGAGTACGGCGACCTGGTCGGTATGCTGACATTCCGCGAGATTATCCTCACGCTCAAGGAGAATGGCGGAAGCGTGGGCACGTCCACCATTCGCAAGGTTATGGACGATCACCCGCTCACCTGCACGCCGGAAACCGACGTCAACGAAGTACGCCGCATGATGCTCGAGCATCACGTGCGTTATCTGCCGGTGCTGGAAAGCCGCACGTTGATGGGCGTGATTTCGTTCTACGACGTCGCGAAGGCGGTGGTCGAAGAGCAGGGTTTCGAAAATCGCATGCTGAAGGCGTACATTCGCGACTGGCCGGAAGAGCAGGGGCAGCAGCCGGCGCGTTAATACGCGGCGGTGGGACCCGCCATCGAGTGAAGGCGTGCGCGAGAGCGCGCGCTTTTTTTGTGCGCGCCGCCCTCACACGTCGCGCGGCTTGCGGGGCGGTGCGCAGGCGCCTCTCTTTCCGATCCGTTTCTTGCACTACATGAGTCAGAGCCCGTTGCCTCCTACACCCCCCACGCGCGCGCTGTCCGCCGCCCGCCGCGCCGCGCGTCGGCACGGCGGCCACGAATCTCAGTTCAAACTGCTTGGCGAGCGTCGTTTCGCGCCGTTTTTCTGGACTCAGTTCCTCGGCGCGATGAACGACAACGTGTTCAAGATCGGCTTTACGTCGCTCGTGACGTTTCAGGCGGCGCGCTTTTCTGGCGTCGATCCTAAAACCGCGGCGTTTCTCATCTCGGCCATCTTTATTCTGCCTTTCGTGCTGTTGTCGGCCACCTCCGGGCAGATCGCCGACAAGTACGACAAGGCGATGCTCACGCGTCTCGTGAAGAGCTTCGAGATTGTCGTGATGCTGATCGGCGGCGCGGGATTCCTGTTGCACAGCGCGCCGCTGCTCTATCTGTGCACGTTTTTGATGGGCGTCCATTCCACCGTGTTCGGGCCGGTCAAGTACTCATACCTGCCGCAGCATCTGTCGAACCAGGAACTCGTGGGTGGCAATGGCATGGTGGAGATGGGCACTTTCGTCGCGATCCTGGTCGGCACGATCGTCGGCGGCGCGAGCGCCGGGTTCGTCGAGCATGGCGCGCTGGTGCTCGCTTGCGCGTGCGTAGCGATTGCGCTCGCGGGGCGCATGGTGTCGGCCTTCGTGCCGCTCACGCCGGCGCCGCAACCCGAGTTGCGCATCAACTGGAATCCGGTCAGCGAGACATGGCGAAACCTCAAGCTCGCGCGCGAAAACCGCACGGTGTTTCTGAGCCTGCTCGGCATATCGTGGCTGTGGTTCGTGGGCGCGACGTTTCTGTCGTCGTTTTTCAGCTATGCGAAAAACGTGCTGTCCGCCGACCCCGACGTGGTGACCGTGCAGCTGGGTACGTTCTCGGTCGGCATCGGCCTCGGCTCGCTATTGTGCGAAAAGCTCTCGAAGCGGCGTATCGAAATCGGGCTCGTGCCGCTCGGTTCGATAGGCATGAGCGTGTTCGGCATCGACCTTTTTTTCGCGAGCCACGCGTTGCCGTCTGCGGGGCACCTGCTGAGCGTCGGCGAGTTTCTCGCGCGGCCCATGCATTGGCGCGTGCTCGCCGATCTGTTCCTGCTCGCCATGTTCGGCGGTTTCTACAGCGTGCCGCTCTATTCGCTGATCCAGAGCCGCAGCCAGCCGAGCCACCGGGCGCGCATCATTGCCGCGAACAATATTCTGAATTCGCTGTTCATGATTGTCTCGTCGCTCATGGCGATCGGGCTGACGGCGGCGGGCTTCAGCATTCCGGCAATTTTTCTTGTGACCGCGCTGCTCAACATCGTGGTGGCCGGCTACATCTATTCGCTGGTGCCCGAGTTTTTGCTGCGCTTTATTGCATGGGTGCTGGTGCACACCTTCTACCGGATTCGTCTGGTTCATGCCGAGCGGATTCCGGAGGAGGGCGCGGCCGTTCTCGTGTGCAATCACGTGAGCTTCGTGGACGCGGTTGTGATAATGGCCGAAAGCCCACGGCCGATCCGCTTCGTGATGGATCATCAGATATTCAAAGCGCGCTTCGCGGGCTGGGTGTTTCGCCATGCAAAGGCCATCCCCATCGCGCCCGCGCATCAGGACGCGCAGTTGCTTGCACGCGCGTACGAGCGTTGCGCGCAGGCGCTTGCCGAGGGCGAACTGGTGTGCATCTTCCCGGAGGGCAAGCTTACGCGAACCGGCGACATGAACCCGTTCCGCCACGGCGTGATGGAGATCATTCGCCGCACGCCCGTGCCGGTCATTCCCATGGCGCTGCGCGGATTGTGGGGTAGCGTGTTTTCGCGTGCCGATGACGCGCGCTGGCCGCGGCCGATGCACAAGGGCGTGATGAGCCGCCTGACACTCGCGGTTGCCGAGCCGATAGAACCGGCGCTCGCCACGCCCGAGTTGCTGCAAAAAATCGTCACGGAATTGCGCGGGGCGCGTAAGTAGGGGCGGCCCTATTCTGGACCGGTCCGGCGCCTGGCCTGAAGTCATAAGACGGCGCCCGGCGGCGCATTGAGCCGCGAGGGGCTGGCATAATAGCGTCTTCCCCGCATCCTTTGGACGACGCCCATGTCCGGCAACACCCTCGGTACGCTTTTTACTGTCACGACCTTCGGCGAATCGCACGGCCCGGCTATCGGCTGTGTGATCGACGGCTGCCCGCCGGGCATGGCGCTCAATGAAGCGGACATCCAGTTTGAACTGGACCGCCGCAAGCCCGGCACCTCGCGCCACGTCACGCAGCGTCAGGAAGAAGACAAGGTCGAGATCCTCTCGGGCGTGTTCGAAGGCAAGACCACCGGCGCCCCAATTGCGCTTCTGATCCGCAATACGGACCAGCGCAGCAAGGACTACGGCAATATTGCGGACACTTTCCGTCCGGGCCACGCCGACTACACCTACTGGCAAAAATACGGCATTCGCGACTATCGCGGTGGCGGGCGTTCGTCCGCGCGCCTGACTGCGCCGACGGTCGCGGCGGGGGCGGTCGCGAAAAAGTGGCTGCGCGAGAAGTTCGGCACCGAGGTGCGCGGCTACATGGCGGCGCTCGGCGAGATCGACGTGCCGTTCGTCGACTGGGCGCAGGTGCGCGAGAACCCGTTCTTCGTGCCCAACGCGGATATCGTGCCGCAGCTCGAAGCTTACATGGACGCGCTGCGCAAGGACGGCGACTCGATCGGCGCGCGCATCAACGTGGTGGCTTCGGGCGTGCCCGTGGGCCTCGGCGAGCCACTGTTCGACCGGCTCGACGCGGACATCGCCCATGCGATGATGGGCATCAACGCGGTGAAGGGCGTGGAGATCGGCGCGGGTTTTGCCAGCGTCGCACAGCGCGGCTCCGTGCATGGCGACGAACTGACGCCCGAGGGTTTCGTCGGCAATCACGCGGGCGGGGTGCTCGGCGGCATTTCGACCGGTCAGGACATCACCGTATCTATTGCGATCAAGCCGACTTCGAGCATCCGCACGCCGCGCCGCTCGATCGACAAGGCGGGGCAACCCGCCGTTGTCGAAACATTCGGGCGGCATGACCCGTGTGTCGGCATTCGCGCCACGCCGATCGCGGAGGCCATGCTCGCACTGGTGCTGATCGATCACGCGCTGCGCCACCGCGCGCAATGCGGCGACGTCTCGGTCAGCACGCCGAAGATCGCGGCCAGCGCGCCGTAACCAGGCGCTCCTGGCGTTCCGAATCGCACCGCGCGAGCGGCGTTTTCGCATGAGTCAACTTCTTCTGGAGCCGGCAGACGTTGTTCTGCCGGCGTTGCGCGCCCGCGCGTCGGCACCGCACGCCACCGCGCAAGACTATCTCGCGTTAGGCGAGGCGCTATTGCAACAGGCCGGCGAGGACAAGGCGTCACGACGCGAAGCGCTCGCGGCGTTCGTAAGGGCTTATCAGGCCGATCCCGCCTGTCACCCGGCGCTGCTGCATACGATTGCGCAAACCGCGTTCGTCTTGCGCGATTGGGCGTTGGTCGAAGAGGCCACTGCGTTGCTGCTCGCGCAAAATTCCACGGACGCAAACGCGTTGGTCTGGCGTGCAGCCGCGCTCCAGCATCGCGACGACTTCGCTACTGCCGAGCAGTTGTTGCGCGACGCGGTGCGTGTAGTGCCGGGCAATCCGGTGGCGCTTCACAAGCTCGCCTTGTGCCTGAAGGAGCAGGCGCGCTTTGCGCAAGCCGAGGCGTTGCTGCGCGAGGTGCTCGCGTTGTCGCCGGATAATGCACATGCCCTGTTCGACCTCTCGGAGCTGGAGCTTCGCAGCGGCCGTTTCGTCGAGGGCTGGGAGCGCTACGAATCGCGTATGGCGTTCGCCGGCGCCGCGCTGAACAACGCGCAAAGCGCGCTCGCCGCGATCAGCGCCCCGTGGCAAGGCGAGTCGCTGGCGGGCAAGACGCTCGTGGTGTACGGCGAGCAAGGCAATGGCGATTGCCTGTGGGCGGTGCGCTTTCTGCCGCTGCTCGCCGAGCGCGCCCGGCGCGAAGGCGGCACGGTGATCTTCGGTCACGACGGACCGTTGCGAGCACTGTTCGAGCGGACGCTGCCCGCTAACCTGCGGCTCGAAACCAGCCTGGAAACGCAGCCTGACTTTCATTGCGGACTGATGAGCTTGCCGCTGCGCCTCGGCATCGTGGACCCGTGTGGCTGGGGCGCGCCTTATCTGCAGGCCGACCCCGGGCATGTGCAAATCTGGCAGCGGCGCGTGCAGGAATGCGTCGGCGCAATGCCCGGCAAGCGCAGCGTGGGCCTTGTGTGGAACGGCAATCCTGACCATATTCGCGACACGCGGCGCTCAGTGCCTGCGGAGCAACTCGAGCCCTTACTGGACGTGCCTCGCGTGACGTATTTCGCGCTTTCGCCGGGGCGGGGCGAGACTGTCTCGCAGTGGCAAGCCAAGGGGCTCGACGTGGTCGACCTCACTCACCACTTTCAGTCTGGCTTCGACGATGTCGCCGCATTGCTCGCAAATCTCGACCTGATGGTCACGATAGACAGCGGGCCGGCTCATCTAGCCGGCGCACTTGGCGTGCCGACGTGTTTGATGATCGACCATGTGTCGGCGTGGTTCTGGGGCAGCGAGGCGGCGGTTACGCCCTGGTACGATTCGATCGAACTATTCAGGCAACCGGCAGTGGGCGCATGGGCGCCGGTGGTGGCGCATGTGCGGGCGCGCATCGAACGGATGACGCACGGCTGACTTTGCGTTCACGGCGTTCACGGCGTCCACCGCGTTCACGGCGCTCGCGACGCGGACCCGCCCCGCGTGCGCCGCGAAGCGAGACATCACATGTTCGGATAATTCGGCCCGCCGCCACCTTCGGGCGTGACCCACACGATGTTCTGCGTCGGGTCCTTGATGTCGCAGGTCTTGCAGTGCACGCAGTTCTGCGCGTTGATCACTAGCCGCTCGCCGCCGTCGTCGTTCTTCACGAATTCGTACACCGCGGCCGGGCAGTAACGCGACTCCGGACCGGCATAGGTCTGCCAGTTCACGTTCACTGGCACCGTCGGATCCTTTAGCGTCAGATGCGCAGGCTGGTTCTCTTCGTGATTCGTGTTCGAGATGAATACCGAAGACAACCGGTCGAACGTGAGCTTGCCATCCGGCTTCGGATATACGATCGGCTTGCACTGCGAGGCAGGCTTGAGCATCTCGTGGTCCCAATGCTGGTGATGGAGCGTCCACGGCACATTGCCGCCCAGCAGCTTCTGTTCGATGCCCACCATCAGCGTGCCGAGGTACAGGCCTTTGCTCATCCACTGCTTGAAATTGCGGGCCTTGTAGAGCTCCGTGTGCAGCCACGAGGTCTTGAAGCTCTCCGGGTACGCGGTGAGTTCGTCGCTCGTGCGGCCGGCCTGGACGGCTTCGAAGGCGGCTTCGGCGGCCAGCATGCCGGTCTTGATCGCAGCGTGCGAACCCTTGATGCGCGACGCGTTCAGAAAGCCCGCGTCGTCGCCGACCAGCGCGCCGCCGGGGAATACCAGCTTCGGCAGCGACATCAGGCCGCCCGCGGTGATCGCGCGTGCGCCATACGACACCCGTTTGCCGCCTTCAAGGAATTGGCGGATCGCCGGATGCGTCTTGTAGCGCTGGAATTCCTCGAACGGCGACAGGTACGGATTGGAATAACCCAGACCGACCACGAAACCCACCACCACCTGGTTGTTGTCCATGTGATAGAGGAACGAGCCGCCGTAGGTGTCGGTCTCGAGCGGCCAGCCGGCCGTGTGCATGACGAGCCCCGGCTTATGCTTTGCCGGGTCGATTTCCCACAGCTCCTTGATGCCGATGCCGTAGACCTGGGGATCGACACCCTCGCGCAGACTGAACTTGTCGTTCAGTTGCCGGCCAAGATGCCCGCGCGCGCCTTCGCAGAAAAGCGTGTATTTCGCGTGCAGTTCCATGCCGAGCTGGAAGTTCTCGGTGGGCTGGCCGTCCTTGCCGATGCCGAGGTTGCCGGTCGCCACGCCCTTGACCGAGCCGTCGTCGTTATAAAGGATTTCAGCGGCGGGGAATCCTGGAAAGATTTCCACGCCGAGCGCCTCGGCCTGCTGACCCAGCCAGCGCGTGACGTTCGCGAGGCTGATCACGTAGTTGCCGTGGTTCTTGAAGTTGTCCGGCAGCGCCCAGTTCGGCACTGACTTCGCGCCGTTTTCCGACAGGAAGAGAAAGCGGTCCTCGGTCACTTCCACGTCCAGAGGCGCGCCTTTTTCCTTCCAGTCGGGAATCAGTTCGGTAATGGCGCGCGGGTCCATCACCGCGCCCGAGAGGATATGCGCCCCGATTTCCGAGCCTTTTTCCAGCACGCAGACGCCAAGCTCGACCCCCTTGTCGGCCGCCAGCTGCTTCAGGCGAATCGCGGCAGCCAGACCAGCCGGGCCGCCGCCGACGATCACGACGTCGTATTCCATCGACTCGCGCGGGCCATACTGCTCGATGAGACTTGCGGGGGTCATTGATGCTCCTCTTACCGTTAGAATGCTTTTTTCGGGATCGTATTGTGGGCGATGGATTCTTGCACCGCAACCGGATCAGCAGAGATTAGCACGATCGTTCTATTTCTGTGATACGGTATTGACCCGAGCTTAACGCTCGGCCGCAACTGGCAACCGCATCCGTAACTATCACCGAACAAGGAACGACAATGGGCCGTTCGATCAATCTGGAAGGCAAGGTCGCGCTGATAACCGGCGCTTCGAGCGGGTTGGGCAAGCGCTTTGCGCAAGTGTTGTCGCAGGCGGGCGCCAAGGTCGTGCTCGCAAGCCGGCGCACCGAGCGGCTCAAGGAACTGCGCGCCGAGATCGAGGCGTCGGGCGGCGCCGCGCACGTCGTCTCGCTGGACGTGACCGACTATCAAAGCATCAAGGCCGCCGTCGCGCACGCGGAGACCGAGGCGGGTACCATCGACATTCTGGTGAACAACTCAGGCGTGTCCACCACGCAGAAGCTCTCGGAAGTCACGCCGGCCGACTTCGAATACGTGTTCGACACGAATACGCGCGGTGCATTCTTCGTCGCGCAGGAAGTGGCCAAGCGCATGATCATGCGCGGCAACAATGCGCAAAAACCGTCCTACCGCATCATCAATATTGCGTCCATGGCCGGGTTGCGGGTGCTGCCGCAAATCGGCCTGTATTCGATGAGCAAGGCGGCCGTCGTGCACATGACCAAGGCCATGGCGCTCGAATGGGGCAAGCACGGCATCAACGTGAATGCGATCTGTCCGGGCTATATCGACACGGAGATCAACCATCACCACTGGTCGACCGAGCAGGGGCAAAAGCTCGTGTCGATGCTGCCGCGCCATCGTGTGGGCAAGCCGGACGACCTGGACGGGCTCCTGCTGCTGCTCGCGGCGGACGAATCGCAGTTCATCAACGGCTCGGTGATCGCCGCCGACGACGGCTTCGGCCTCGCGTAAGCCTTCGCGCCTTGTCGCTACCTCGCGCACTCTACGCAGGCCGAGGCGGCCTCCAATCACAGAAAAAGCAGGAAAAGTAGAAGCACAATGAGCGATTTTCACGCAGTTTTCGAGATGTCCATGCCGATCCGCTGGGGCGACATGGACGCGTTCGGCCATGTGAACAACACGGTCTATTTTCGCTACATGGAGCAGGTGCGCATTTCCTGGTTCGAGCAGCTCGGTTTGACCGGCAGCAATGCGGACGGCCAGGGGCCCGTGATCGTCAATGCGTCGATGGAATTTCTCAGGCAACTGCATTATCCCGGCGACGTGATCGGCCGCATGAGCGTCGCGACGCCCGGGCGCAGCAGTTTCGATACAGGCTTCGAGCTGGTGCGCGCGGACGATCCGAACACCGTTTATGCGCGCGGCGCCGCCCGTTGCGTGTGGATCGACTACGCGGCCGGCAAGTCGGTGCCGGTGCCTGAGGTGCTGCGCGCGACTATCGAACGCGCCGCTCTCGTGAAAACGGCCGAACCGGCCGCGTAAGTTCGCGAAGTGCGGCGGCGCTCAGTGGCCGAGCAGACGTTGCAGCAGCTCAGTCGCATTCCCGGTATCGTATTTGCGCATCAGCCGGGCGCGGTACACGTCCACCGTTCGCGGGCTGATGTCGAGCGCCCGTCCAATCTGCTTGCTGGTTTTTCCCGTCACGAGTTGCGCGGCGATTTCGCGCTCGCGAGGCGTGAGTTCCACGGCAACGCGCCGCGTCGCGCTCAGATCTTCGAAAGTCCAGACGCCCGCGGCGTGCGGGTCGGTGCGCTGCTGCGCGCGGCCCGTCACGTGGCACCAGAACAGTTCGCCGTTGGCGCGCTTCATGATGCGGTCGTCGGCGTAGCTGCCTTGCGCGGTCATGATGGGCGGAATGCGTGCGCCGATCCGCTTGAATTCGTCCGCGGACGGGTAAAGTATCTGGAACGACTGGCCGAGCAGCGTCTCGCGCGGGCAGCCGAAAATCGACGCAAGCTCGTCGTTGCAGTCTTCGATAATGCGTTCGCGCGACAGCACGAGCCCGATCGGCGCGAGATGAAAAGCGGTTTGATAATCCAGTGCGGGCATGAGCTGGCGGCAAGTACTTATGTATTTTTGCGTATTGTGCCGCATGGCACGGCGAGCGTACTCTTTCGGGCACATGAGAACGCGGTGAGGCGTCCGTGGCGGCGTGTGCAAGCCCTCGTCCTGGCTTTGCACGCAGTACCTCGCGGACGACTGCAGTGACGTGTCGGGCCACCGCCTCCACGCGTCATATGGGCCGCAACAAAACCGGTTTCGGGTTTCCATAAAGGAAGGGACATACTGATGAACAAGGTCTATCCAGGCGCCGCCGAGGCGCTGAAAGACATCGTCAAGGACGGGCAGACGTTCGCCGTCGGCGGCTTCGGCCTGTGCGGCATTCCCGAGGCGCTGATCGCGGCGCTGCGTGACACGAAGGTGCAGGGCATCACCTGCATCAGCAATAACGCGGGCGTCGACGGTTTCGGCCTCGGTCTGCTGCTCGAAACGCGCCAGATCAAGAAGATGATTTCGTCGTATGTCGGCGAGAACAAGGAGTTCGAGCGCCAGTATCTGGCCGGTGAGCTGGAGCTGGAATTCACGCCGCAGGGCACGCTCGCCGAGAAGCTGCGCGCGGGCGGCTCGGGCATTCCGGCCTTCTTCACGAACACGGGCTACGGCACGCTGATCGCCGAGGGCAAGGAAACCCGCCAGTTCGGCGAGAACCACTACGTGCTCGAACATTCGCTGACGGCGGACATTGCGCTCGTCAAGGCATGGAAGGCCGACAAGTCGGGCAACCTGATCTATCGCCGCACGGCGCGCAACTTCAACCCCATGTGCGCAATGGCCGGCCGGATCACGGTGGCCGAGGTCGAGGAAATCGTCGAGGTGGGCGAGCTCGATCCGGACGCGATTCATACGCCTGGCATCTTCGTTCAGCGCCTCGTGCTGAATGCGCATCCGGAAAAACGCATTGAACAACGCGTCGTCCGCGCGAAAGGAGACTGATCATGGCATGGACTCGTGACGAAATGGCCGCGCGCGCGGCGAAGGAATTGCAGGACGGCTTTTACGTGAACCTCGGCATCGGCCTGCCGACGCTGGTGGCGAACCATGTGCCGCCGGGCGTCGAAGTGTGGCTGCAATCGGAGAATGGCCTGCTCGGCATCGGCCCCTCGCCGACCGAAGAGGAAGTGGACGCCGATCTCATCAACGCAGGCAAGCAGACGGTGACCACGCTGCCGGGCTCGTCGATTTTCTCGTCGGCGGACTCGTTCGCGATGATCCGCGGCGGCCACATCAACCTGGCGATCCTTGGCGCGATGCAGATCAGCAAGAAGGGCGACCTGGCCAACTGGATGATTCCGGGCAAGATGATCAAGGGTATGGGCGGCGCGATGGATCTGGTCGCGGGTGTCAAGCGCGTGGTGGTCCTGATGGAGCACGTGGCGAAGGGCGACCAGCACAAGATTCTCGAAGAATGCACATTGCCGCTGACGGGCGTGGGTGTGGTCGATCAGATCATCACCGACCTGGGCGTGATCGAAGTCACGGACGAGGGCCTCAAGGTAACCGAACTGGCGCCGGGCGTGAGCGTTGACGAAATCAAGGCGAAGACGGGCGCGCCGCTGGACGTGAGCGCGGTGAGCTGATTCGAGGTTGCCAGGTCCGCTGCCGCGCCGGCAACGCCGGGGCAGCAGCAGGCCACATGAACAGCGGCGTGCATGTTTAAGCTGGGCGTGCAGCGTGCAGCGTGCAGTTAAAGCGGGCGAGGCGCAAGTCTCGTCCGCTTTTTCTTTTCCGGCGAACGCTCTGCTGTGCCTGTCCTATGCCGTTTGGCCGATCGTTGCGATGCGCAAAGCGGTTTACAATCGTCCGCAGGCATTGATCGAGAGTCGCCGCGTGCCGCTTCACACCGCGTTAGGTCCGCGCTGATGCGCGGACCCGGCCAGCGCTTTTGCAAGGACCACAAATGACTGCAACGACAGCCTTCGCCGGCGAGCCGCCTACGCCCCGTCAACGTTATGTGCAGTGCGCGAGCGCGGCGGGCCTGCATCGTATCGCCTATACCGAGTGGGGCGATCCGGACAACCCGCGCGTGCTGTTGTGCGTGCATGGCCTCACGCGTTCGGGGCGCGATTTCGACCGGCTCGCCGCGCGGTTTGCAGGCACCTACCGCGTGGTTTGTCCGGATGTGGTCGGGCGCGGCTTGTCGTCATGGCTCGCCAACCCAAACCTGTATGGCGTGCCGCAATACGTGGCCGACATGGTCACGCTGATCGCTCGCCTGAACGTGGAAACGGTGGACTGGTTCGGCACGTCCATGGGCGGGCTGATCGGCCTCGGTCTGGCGGGCCTCGCTGACACGCCCATCCGCAAGCTGTTGTTGAACGACGTCGGCCCGCATCTGGAGCCGGAAGCCGTCAAACGTATCGGCGATTACCTGGGCAAGCCGGTGCGTTTCGACTCGCTGCGGCAAGGCGTCGACCACGCGGCGTTTCTTGCGCGCAGCTTCGGTCCGCTCACGCCGGACGAATGGCGCGAGATCAATACGCCGCTGCTGCGCGAGGACAACGGCACGTGGCTGTTCCGTTACGATCCGCGTATTGCCGAGCCTTTTGCCGCGACCACCCCCGAAACCGCGAAACTGGGCGAGGCCGCGCTATGGCATTCGCTCGCGTCTTTCCAGGGGCCGGTGCTGGTGGTGAGGGGCGAGTTGTCCGACTTGCTGTCGCGTGAAACAGTGGCAAAGATGGTCGAGACGGGCCGTGCTGTGTCGAGCGTCGAAATCAGCGGCGTCGGGCATGCGCCGGCGTTTCTCTCGGCAGATCAGATTGAGATCGCGCAGCGCTTCTTTATCGGCATGGGCAGCGACGCGTCATAATATGCAGTTCCGCATGGCGCCTGGGGCGTCATGCAAGCCGCATTCCCATCAACTCTCTTTCTATCTACATCAGGATCTTCCATGGCAGTCATTCGTCACCATGTCGGCAAGCGTCTCTCGGAAATCGCCGTGCACAACGGCACCGTCTACCTCGCCGGCCAGATCGCGGAAGACGCGGACCAGGACATCACGGGCCAGACGCGCGAAGTGCTCGGCCATATCGACCGTCTGCTTGCCGAGGTGAATAGCGACAAAGCGCATCTGCTGTCGGTGCAGATCTATATCTCGGACATGGCGCACTTCGCCGGCATGAACGCGGTATGGGACGAGTGGGTCGCACAGGGCGCCACGCCGCCGCGCGCCACCGTCGAAGCGAAGCTCGCGAATCCGAAATGTCTGGTCGAGATCGTGGTGGTGGCGGCGCAGCGCAGCTAACCACGGCAGTGTTCCGGCAGCCGGGCCGCGCAGAACCTGGCTGTTGCAGTTGAAATTCCGTTGATTTGCCTCGCCCCGCTGGGGCGCCGCACCATGAATACCGAAACCGTTACGAGCGCGCCGCATCCTCTGCCGTCTTTCGACGAAGCGATGGCATTCGTACGGCAGCACGCGGGCGAGGTGCGCCTGTCTTCAGGCGAATTGCTGGCGGATCATGCGGCAGGCACCGCGTCCATCATGCGTACGCTCAATGTCGATCCGCCGGCTGTGCTGGCGGCGGCGCTGTTCGCGTTGACACCGCACTTGCAGGATCCCGAGCGCCTGATCGCCGACAACTTCGGAGAAGAGGTCGCGCAACTGGTCGGCGACGTGCGCAAGCTGCTGCGCCTTGGCACTGTGAGCTTGCGCGCGGCGCAGAATGCGATGCCCGAAGCGGGGCGCGACGCGCAGGCCGCCCGGCGCGCGCAGGTCGAGGCGTTGCGCAAGATGCTGCTGGCCTTCGCGCAGGACATCCGCGTGGTGTTGATCCGGCTTGCGTCGCGGCTGCAGTCGCTGCGCTATTACGCGGCGGCAAAGCTCACGCCTACGCCCGACGTCGCACGCGAGACGCTCGATATTTATGCGCCGCTTGCTAACCGCCTGGGCATCTGGCAACTGAAGTGGGAGCTCGAGGACCTCGCGTTCCGCTTCGAGGAGCCGGTCGTCTACAAGCGCATCGCGAAGCTGCTCGACGAGAAGCGTGTCGAGCGCGAAAGCTATGTGGCGCAGGCCATTGAGCGCCTGCAGCAGGAGCTCGCCGCCGCCAACATACGCGCAGAGGTGAGCGGGCGGCCAAAGCATATCTACAGTATCTGGCGCAAGATGCGCGGCAAGGAGCTCGACTTCGCGGAACTGTACGATGTGCGTGCGTTTCGAGTGATCGTGCCCGACATCAAAGACTGCTACACCGTGCTCGGTATCGTGCACAACCTGTGGCAGCCGGTGCCCAAAGAGTTCGACGACTACATCTCGCGGCCCAAGCCGAACGGCTATAAGTCGCTGCACACAGTCGTGATCGGCGACGACGGTCGCGCGTTCGAAGTGCAAATCCGCACGCACGACATGCATCAGTTCGCGGAATATGGCGTGGCCGCGCACTGGCGCTACAAGGAGGCCGGCACGCGCGGTTACGGCGGGCAGTTCGCCGCCAACGAGAAGTACGACGAGAAGATTGCGTGGCTGCGTCAACTGCTCGCGTGGAAAGACGACGTGTCCGAAGGCGAGCACGGCGAAAAGCGCGCGGCGCAGCCGTGGGATCAATTGCGCCAGGCTACGCTCGACGACGACCACATCTACGTGCTGACGCCGCAGGCCCGCGTGATCGCGTTGCCGCACGGTGCGACGCCGGTCGATTTCGCGTACCACCTGCACAGCGAGTTGGGGCACCGGTGCCGCGGCGCGCGGGTGGACGGCGCGATGGTGCCACTCAACACGCAGTTGCAGAACGGCCAGACGGTCGAGATCGTCGTGGTGAAAGAGGGCGGCCCGTCGCGCGACTGGTTGAACCCGCAACTCGGCTATCTGCATAGCTCGCGCGCGCGTCAGAAGGTGCGGGCCTGGTTCAATGCGGTCGAATTGCAGGAGCATATTGCGAGCGGCCGCGCGATGGTCGAAAAGACCTTGCAGCGCGAGGGCAAGACTTCGGTCAATCTCGATCAGCTTGCCGCCAAGCTCGGCTTCAAGACGACCGACGATTTCTTTTCGGTCGTGGGCAAAGAAGAGTTCAGTTTGCGGCTTGTCGAACAGGCGCTGCACGATGCGCCGCCGCCCGAGCCAGTGGCCGAGGTTCCGGAGCAATTCGAGAAGCGCAGCAGCGGCGCGAGTGTCGCGCGGGGCGCATCGACGGGCGTGCTGGTGGTGGGTGTCGACGCACTGCTCACGCAGCTTGCGCGCTGCTGCCGGCCAGCGCCGCCCGACGACATCTCGGGCTTCGTGACGCGCGGCAAGGGCATGTCGATTCACCGCAGCGATTGTCCGACGTTCATGCGCATGGCCGAGCGCGCGCCCGAGCGAGTACTGCAAACGGCGTGGTCGGCAGATGTGATGAGCGGCCGCGGGCAGTCGGTTTATCCGGTCGATCTGTCGATCGAGGCCACCGACCGCCAGGGGCTGCTGCGCGATATTTCGGAAGTGTTCGCGCGAGAAAAAATGAATGTGATCGGTGTAAAGACGCAGACGCGCCGCAATGCGGCGTTCATGCAATTTACCGTCGAGGTTTCGAGTGCCGCGCAAATACAGCGCGCCTGCACGCTGCTTGGTGAAGTGACTGGCGTTGTGCGTGCGTCGCGCAAAGGCTGAGAGCGGACGAGCTCGATAAACTCGTGCGAATGCAGCCGTTGTACGGGTCGCGAGAAAATTCGCGAGTTGGCGGACTATAAGGCCGATGCATGAAAGTACTTGCCAAGCAGTGTGGGGCTCCATATAATCTCGTTTCTTCAGGCTCGTAGCTCAGCTGGTTAGAGCACCACCTTGACATGGTGGGGGTCGTTGGTTCGAGTCCAATCGAGCCTACCAAC
>Ga0209796_10000192_pt1 | contig 64315 bp, 61 predicted proteins | sample AgamicOrSfrz_FD_187167 | JGI IMG/M metagenome (GOLD analysis project Ga0209796, IMG submission 187167) | Agave microbial communities from Guanajuato, Mexico - Or.Sf.rz (SPAdes) (version 2) | ecosystem: Host-associated > Plants > Phyllosphere > Phylloplane/Leaf | place: Guanajuato, Mexico...
CGGTCCAAGCGGTGCTCATGATGAGTTCCTGATGGCAGCAACCGCGCAAAATCTGCGAAGAATGGCCAAGTGGCTCATGCCAGCAAGCAAGCAGATGAATCAGGCCGCTACATGACCAGCAACGGGGATCGCTGCCTGATTCAAGTTCGCCACTTCGCTAAGCGCCATAACTCGGAAACGTGTCGCCGACTTCTGCGCCCCCAACCACAACACGACTTTTTCAACAGAATCGGCCGATGACGGTCCGACGCCACCCGATCTCTCGTAACCGCCGTACGCAGTCAGCATCGGACCGTGATCGGCCACAATGCGCCATTCAACGGTGTAGCGCTAACGGCAGAAGCGTCGCCCGAAACTGCCGTTCGGGCACTTCCCGGAGCCCGGATCGACCATGCCCGTCTCCTTGCGATCGTTCGAGAATGAAGACGATCGCTGACTTGGCTCTGGCCATTCATTTGCCGGCGGGCGGTAGGGGAATCATCCCCGAGAAGACATACGCCTGCAACATGGCAATCACACCGATCACCGCCGCGCCACCGATCGAATGAAAGAACACAGTGCGGAAAATCGGTCCAAGCGCAAATGACCGCTCCTTCGGATCGTCGTAGCAGGCGGCGCACGCGACCATGATGGATTGAGCGTCGATCATCTTGCCCATTACGCCGCCCGTCGAGTTTGTCGCTACGATCAGGATGGGGTTAAGGTTGAGTTGCTCCGCCGTGATGCGCTGCAAACTGCCGAAGAGGGCGTTTGACGCCGTGTCGGAGCCCGTCAGGAATACACCAAGCCAGCCCAGGTACGCCGCGAAGAACGGATAGAGAACCCCGGCACCCGTGAATGCAAGACCGAGGACTGCATCGGTGCCAGAGTAGCGCGTCAAGAATCCCAGGCCCAGCACTTGGGCAATCACCAGCACCGGGATCTTCATCCTGCGCATGGTCTGCATGAAGGCGTCCTTCCATTGCGTTGCGTTTAGCCTGAGTACGAGACCGGAAAGCACTGCTGCGACAAAAACGCCTGTGCCCGCGGCGGACAACCAGTTGATCGTGAATCGGGCCGCCTCCGGTTTGGCGTTGACGGGTACGACGGGCGGCATCCGTTGCACGAGGTTATGCAGCGCGGGCATGTCCCAGACAGGCAGCGACAGCGAACCTTTAAGCGGCGAGCCGAGCAGCGTCGTGGAAAATGTGACTCCGGCAAACAGGTTGTTGAGGAACTTCTTGAACTCCGGTACGCCCCACAGTGCACAACAGGCGATCAGAATCACCCACGGCATCCAAGCATAGGCGGTTTCGGCGGCTGAGTACCTGTACTTCCACTCGGTGTTTTCTGTCGTTCCTATTGCTGTGCTCCTGCCTCCTCGCGCGAGTGCCTCACGTTCGGAGCGGAGCAGGAAGCGTGTCTTCGGGTGCCAGACAAAGCGCAGGAACAGCGCCGTGCAGATTACCGAAAAGACGCCGGATACCACGTCGGTCATCAGGTGGAGCGCGCTGCTCCCGGAAGCGTAAAACTGCATGAGCGCAAACGATCCACCCGCGCACAGCATCGCCGGCCAGACTTCGAAGACTTCCTTCCATGACCCGCCTTCCATCTTCACGAACGTCGCGACCAGCCAGAAGGGCACGAGAACCGATACGAACGGCAACTGATGTCCCGCCATCGCAGAAAGCGTGACCTGATCGAGATCGCTCACGGCCGCCAGCGTAACGATCGGCGTGCCGATCGCGCCCCAGGCGACGGGCGCGGTATTGGCGAGCAGGTTCAGCACGGCGGACTGAAATGGCTTGAAGCCGAGGCCCACCATCACAGCCCCGGCGATCGCGACCGGAGTCCCGAATCCCGATGTGCCTTCTATGATTGCGCCGAACGAGAACGCGATCAAGACGCACTGCAGCCGCCGGTCGAATGAAATGTGGACGATCGACTCCTTGACGATCTCGAACTTGCCGGTCACGACGCTCATCGTGTACAGAAACATTGCGGCCAGGACGATCCAGATGATTCCCAGAAATCCAGAAAGGGAGCCGAGCGCAAAGGCCGAGACCGCCGTCACCACTGGCATCCTGAAAACGAGACACGAGATAATGAAAGCGGCGACGACACCGAAAAAAGCCGCGTAGGGTGCGGAGATACCCAAATGCACGTTGCCCTGCGCATCGCGGTGGCGGTGCAAAGCAATGAAATAGAGTAGCGTCAGAATCGGGATCGCGGCAATGATCGTGGAAAGGAATGCATTGCCCAACGGGTCATAGGTCTGCTGGAACATGGTTTTCCTTTTTATCTGAGGATTCGCGCCCTACTCCCAGTCCATTCAAGGTTCACAGCGACTGTGACTTCAAGAGCGCGAGAGGAACACTAATTCCTTACAGATTTACGACGGATATCTGGAGGTATAGCGGGCGCAATCGATCGGTACGGAGGGCGGGCGGCAGCGCAGGTTAGCTGCCCCGCCGTTACCGCTAGTCCACCGGCAGGAGGATACGTTGCCCTAGGCGCGGATTTTGGTTCACCGTCGGTAACGGTCTTCCACCCCGACCACGATCGCACTCGTTGTTGCCTTTACTCGACGATGCAGACGAGAACCTCAATGTCCTTCTCGATACGCATCTGTGCCTCTCATACGGCGGCATCAGGTATGTTGGCAACGAGTGGGGAGCATCAACCCTGAACCCTTGAATCGGCTTCGAATTGCACCCATGCGCATACGCGCAAACACTAAAAGCCTTTCGTACGAGGTTCACCAACGCTTCCTCGGCTTGGGCTGCTTCTGGTTTGACCTATTTGCTGACGAGGCAGTCGTTCCCTGCCGCAGGGACGTCTGCCGAATGCGGCAGCGTGTCGTTAGCCATTTGCCGGGTCGCCCAAGGTTGATGATCTGCCGAACGGGGAGCGAGGCATCGGTACGCCATCCACAAAAGCACTCGCACAGCGCACAGCGAACTCGTATGCACAGGTCTGGCTTGCGAACTGACCAAGATCGCCCAATGAGGTGGATTCGCCGTCTTCCTTCAAAATACAGGCGCGGGCTACGAAGGTGTTTCCGCGCCTTACGGTCGACGCCTGAATCGCTGCGCCACGGTGAAATAGAACCATCGAACGCCCTCCGGCCGTAAAATATGGAAGGATATTGTAATGTGGTCATTTTGGCGCGTGGTAACTGTTACCTTTCCGCAGAAAGCGCTTAAGTGTGACGATGCGCGATGCGCAAGCTGGCGATATTGACTGCGGTGAGGAAGCATCTCGGTTTCGCGAGACCGGCACTAGCGCCGAGCTTAGTCCGGCTCGAAGCCAACGGTCGACAGAACATCTGACATTCATCGGCGGATAGGTTTTTTATTGTTGTATCGTCATCACGAGCACCCAAAGCTATTGCCGGCGCAGAAGGGCGACTCGCTATGTACGACCTCACGTCGTGGTTTGCCGCATTCGTCAGATGCATACCTTCGGGCGAGCTAGAGCGGCGCAGCTGGTCTTAACGCACGCAAAGTGACTCCGACTGAGGTGGAACGGTTTGCGCGGCAGGCTATGCTGACACATACCAATGTCGCAGTCTCATTGTTTTACGATGCTAATCTTTCGGATTACGTATCAGAGGCACGTAGTCTGGACGCAAGGTTCCTGTACTGAACGTTGTCAACGAGATAGAAGCCCCTAAGGCTGCCACCTGGTTGAAGGACAATGCGCACCTCTCGGCCTAATTCGTGATCAAGCTACATATGTCTCATTGGTCAGATCCGGACACGTTCAACCGTGGCGTTGATGCGTTTCTCAAAACCGTCAAATAGACGGTTCCGGCACAACACGCGGGACGCGCGCCGTTATGTCGTCTTAAAATAGCGACACGGCTCAAATTCGGGTGACGCGGCGCCAGTCGCAGTCGGTTGCAGCCATCTGGCTGCCAAGTTCAAGAGTCCAAGACGACCAACCGGCACCACGAACAGAAAGTGGCCGCGGCCTAATCGGGCCAAGAAGGGTCACTCGAAGCGTATTACCGGGAGGAACCGGAGAAGGTGCTGGAACCCTGGCACCCCTGCGCGAGTTCGCAAGCCGACATTCACTCTCAGTGACGACGCACCATGTCATCAGGCATGCTGCAGAATGCGTCGCCGCATTCGCCACGGCGCAGCAACCGGACCTCATTATAATGGGATCACATGGCCACTCGGTGACTGCCAATCTCGTTCTTGGGTCCGCGGCAGCGCGCATATTGGCGCGCTGCGGCATCCGACTCTTATCGTTCGCTACTACATCGCTACAAAGCCAGAACGGGATAAACCCCCCGGTGCTGCAACTGTGGTGGCGAGAACAGCGCGCAGCATTCCAGGACTAGGGGTCCGTATGCTTCTTAGGTATGAGGTAATTGCGGCCCCGCCGTAGCGATAGGCATCCTCTCATCCGTACGATCAAACACCTTTTCCGGCTCGTCGGCCTCCTCCGGAGTCTCGTTATCCAGGACCCGGCGCATTCTGCGTTCATCTAGTTCATTGGTCCACCTCGCGACCACCAACGTAGCCACCGCATTGCCGATGAAATTCGTCAACGCGCGCGCTTCAGACATGAAGCGGTCGATACCAAGGATAAGCGCAAGACCTGCAACTGGTACATGTCCGACCGCAGACAGCGTTGCCGCAAGCACGATGAACCCGCTGCCCGTAACACCAGCAGCGCCTTTAGAGGTCAACAGCAATACGGCTAGCAATGTAAGCTGATGCGTGAGGTCCAGCGGCGTATTCGTCGCCTGAGCGATAAAGATCGCAGCCAGTGTGAGGTAGATCGAAGTGCCATCGAGATTGAAAGAGTATCCCGTTGGAATGACTAGTCCAACCACTGATTTCCTGGCGCCAAGGTTCTCCAGCTTCACCATTACGCGAGGCAGTGCTGCTTCCGATGAGGAGGTCCCAAGAACGATAAACAGTTCTTCCTTGAGGTACCGGATCAACTTCCACACGCTGAAACCATGGAACCGGGCAATCAGCCCGAGCACGACGAAGATGAAGAAAAGGCAGGTCGCATAAAACGTGAGCATCAGCATCCCAAGAGAGAGCATGCTGCCGATGCCGTATTTGCCGATGGTAAAGGCCATCGCGCCAAAGGCGCCAATCGGCGCCACTTTCATGATGATGCCGACGATGCGGAAGAACACGTGGGAGATCTTCTCGACAAAGTCGAATATCAATGTGCCTCTACCGCCGAACGAGTGCAACGCAAAGCCGAACATGAGCGCGAACAACAGAACCTGAAGTATCTCGCCCTTGGCGAACGCGTCGACCATGGTCGAGGGGATAATGTTCATCAGGAATTCGGTAGTACCCTCCATCTTCCGCCCGCTGACAACCGTAGCCACCGCCTTCGCGTCCAGCGTCTTCGGGTCCACGTTCATGCCGGCGCCGGGTTGCACCACGTTGACGATCACCAGTCCGACCACCAGCGCGAGAGCGCTAACGATCTCAAAATAGAGCAGCGCCAATCCCCCGGTCTTGCCCACCTTCTTCATGTCTTCCATGCCGGCTATGCCGACTACCACGGTGCAGAAGATGATCGGGGCGATGATCATCTTGATCAGTTTGATGAAGGCGTCGCCGAGCGGCTTCATCGCCTCACCAGTGTGCGGGGCGAAAAATCCCAACGCCATACCGGCGGCGATCGCGACGATTACCTGAAAATAAAGTGATCTGTAAAGCGGTTTGTGCGAAGCCATTTGAGATCCAAAGCAATCACTTCAGTCGTCATTCACAGCGTCGTTTGACACGCAAACGTGACCCATATGGCGGCTGGCAAGTATCCGGTCGAACACGGTAGGCGCAGTCGCGTGCCTGTGCAGGTTGCACAGATCGCCCAAGCGGCTGGCTTACCGCGACCGGCGAACAAATTCTTACCAAACCATTACAAAGGCTATGCTTCGCAAACATCGACGACAACCGGGCAAACCCGAGTGTGCATTGCAGCAGACCGCTTGTAACAGTGGCTTTTGCTGGGTTTGGCGCCGCATTTGACCCCGGATGATTGTAAAGACCGCTGCACCCTCAAATCGGACGGTTATGTGGGTCAGGGAGGTCTGATAAGACGCGAGCAAAATATTTCACAAGTGAAAGCAGCGCCTATACTGTAAGCAACATGTAATTTATAGCAGTATCAATACTATTCGCCCGGAGTTAGGTGCGCGTGGAATAGACCGGCGCAGGGAGCGAGGGGACTCACGCACTGCCAACGTGACGGAATCGGACGAAATTCGTTCGCATAAATTGGCGCTCGATTGCCCAGTGAGCGGAGATGGCGGGCCTCGGATCGGCGTCAGTGATCGAAAATTCTTTTTCGTGGTTGGATATCAGTTCAGCAGATTTGCTCGGTTGACAATACCTCAGCCGTTACTCATGCGCCCCGAGTGCCTCTTACAGTCCCTGTGCCATGCTGAAGGTGTAGCCATGCCGAAAATCTATTGGAAGCTGGAGAGGGCCGCGTTCTCGCTCGTCGTGCTGCTGGCACTTGCATGTTTCGGTTTCCTCATATGGCAGAAGAATCCCGGAATGACGTTGGCGATTCAGACGGGCAGCGAGATGCTGATGCCCAACAGTGAACATGTGCTCGGCTGCATGGTGCCGGATCAAGGTGGTTGTGAGCGTCTGTTGAACGAACTGAAAACATCGGACAAGAGCTGATTGCCGCGCACTATGCGCGAACCGGAGTGTCCGGCGTGTTGCTTACAGTGACCTGAATACGCAGTTCATGGAGAGCGGCACAGGCAGGCCACGGCCGTGACCGCGCGCCTGAGCAGAGATCTTGTCAGAAACGCCGCATTCCAGATGAGGCTGGAACATCCTCCGATGTTCTCCCTCAGCCATGCATTGCACTGCCAGGATGCGGATCTCGTCCAGCGAGTCGCGAGCCAGACTCCGGCCACCTTGTTCCACGAGCGATCCAGACGGGAACGGAAGCAGGAATGTCTAGGGTCTCGGTATTGGATCAAACCGGCCTGGCTCCATCGAACTGCTCGCTTGAACGCGTGCAATGGCTCACGCGGCCACTCGGAAACGGAGCTCCATCGTCTTCATGCAGCGCGCGAAATGTCACTAATCCCAGTCAGAAAACGGGTGGCATCTGCCGAAATTGCTAGGCAGAGCCTCCCGTCGCGGCGAGCATCGTCCCGCGACATCGACGGTGACCGCAGCGGCACTCGTATTGAGCGCGCACGGCGGCCGACAGGCGGCCCTCTACCGACAGCCCATATGTGATGAAAAGCTCCTCGCCCGGCCCGATATCCGAGACCGCATGAATGTGTACCCTTCCATCGGACTCAACAGCTTCGCAGTTGGCGACGCATGCGTGGTTGAGCCAGCGCGCGCTGTTGCCGCCAAGCGAACCGTCGATGACGCGCCCATCGGATAGTCCAAAAAGGAACGTGTGGCCTTCCTTGCCGAAACGGCGGTGGCGATTTATCGCCTGCTTCCAGCTCATGACCGTGCCGGCGTACTCCAGGATGAGTTCGCCTGCGCTGATCGGTCGTAGCGCAAAAACGCCGCGGCCGTGAACGCCTGAGCGGCGGACAGCAATTCTTTTCATCAGTACCTGTTGCAGTGAATGTCGAGCGTACGCTCATTGGTGTGGCCCGGCGCCGACTTGACAGCGGTTGGAGCCTGGTAGAATCGTCCATCATAACCAGCGAAACCTCAACGAAATGGAACGCTATAAGGACCTGCTTGCGCAGAAGGAGCAGCTGGAAAAGCTGATCGCCGAAGAGCACAGGAAAGAGGCCGCAGTGGCGCTCGAACGGGTGCGCGAGGCCGTTGCGGAGTTCGGCTTCACGCCGGAAGACATCTTTGGCAAGCCTCGCAGGAACGGCCGTCGGGCGGCGGCACCGAAGTATCGCAATCCCCTGACCGGCGAGACGTGGAGCGGACGCGGCCGCGCACCGCGCTGGCTCACGGATCAGGACCTCGAACGCTTCCGCATCGTTGAATGAGCTTCGCACAGGACGACGTTGCCAAGGCCCGGATCTATCTCGCGGGGTTCGACGTTTTCCGCGTCGATGCGCTCGCTACGGTCGCTCGCTCCGGCGCATGTGCGCGGATGCCGGATTCGAAGGCCTCTACCCGCTAGATAGATTGGTTCCGGCGGACCTCTCACCGCAGGAAAAAGCTGCGTGGATCTATCGTTCCAATCTGGCAGCGATTCGCCGCGCGGACATTGTCATGGCTAACGTGGCAGATCTTCGCGGCGTGGGCGAGCCTGACAGCGGCACCGCGTTCGAGATTGGATTTGCCGCTGCGCTCGGCAAGCCCATCTGGGCTTATCGGGAGGATCTAGCCGCATTGCGCGAGCGTGTGCCAAGCAGCGCATACAATGCCCGGCGATGTCTGCGAACGCGGCTATCTGGTTGAGGATTTCGGACTTCCCCTTAACCTGATGCTCGCGTGCGCGGCAAAGATCGTCCAGGGCGGTCCTGCCGCGTGCCTCCGCGCAATCTCCGAGGCCTATGACGCCTATGAGGGTGGTACGACAGCTCCTCTTCCTGGAGGCAAGATGGCGGATCGGAGATTCGCCAGGTGCAGGGTTGACGCCAGTTCAGTATATAAGGTGCTGAATGCCATGAACGAATCGCATCTCTGGGTAGCGGAGCCGCACGCCGCCTATCTGCATTGGCAGACGACGGAGGCGGCCGGTGCGGACCGCCGCCGGTTCTCCCACCGCTCGATCGTGCAGCACAAGGCGATGTTCGACCGGTTCCTGCGCCACCTGGTCACCCGCGGCGCGGCACTCGCGACGTTTGGGCCCGAGCACCTTGAGTCGTTCTTTGACGACGTCCAAAACCGCTGTGCGCCGGGGACGACCACGCGCCTGCGTTACGTCAAGCTGATCGACCGCCTGTGTCGCCATCTGGTCGACGTCGGCCTGCGTCACAGCAATCCGGCGGCAACCTTCGCGCTCTCGGCCGCCTGGCCCAAGGACGAGCCTGAACCGCTCTTTCTCGATACCGACGCGGACACCGCCCTGCAAGGCTATGTCCAACCCGACGCCGGCGACGATGCCCGCCTGTGCCGAAGCGAGGCGCACGCCTCGAGAGGACTGTGCCCCTTCCCGCCTTCTCGACGCCTGCGCTCGCGGCATGGCAACGGCTTCATCCGTCGCCCGACGGCGCGCTTCTTTTCCCCGCGCCGCGCACAGATGACAAGCCGATCAACGATGTGCTCCTCGGTGCGATCGTCCGCGACGCACTGGATGCGATCGGCTTTGCTGCGCCGGACATGAGCCCGCGCGTGTTGCGCAATACCTTCGCGCGTGGTCAGCTGCTGTCTGGCCGCACCAACGAACAGACGAGCGCAATGCTGGGTCTGGCTAGTCATCGCACCGTTATCCGCATCCGCGACACCATCAGCGCCCAGACGACTTGACTTCGCTTCCCACTCCGTAGGCTGGTCTTGCCGGTTCGTCTGTGCCGGCACAACCTTTGTCCGGAGTGCTACATGCCATACAAAACATCACTCATGGACATGGTCTATCCCGATGAAGCGGGCCGGCCATGCGCCCTTCAGTTCCGCATTGCGCTTACCGCATCAACCGAGCGTCTGGCGATTGTCCATCTGCTTGAGACGAAGGCGGAGTACCAGGGTCCGATGGAGTCATCCATCGTCCGGGACCAGATCCTGAATCGCATTCTGGATACTCACCTGCGAGGTGTGCCGTTGAACGCCATCCGGCTCGTCGTCGAGAGCGGCGAACAGTCGTCCCTGTTCCCATGGATTTCAATGTGGGCGACTACATCAAGCGCGGCAATCCGTACGAGCCGACACATATCACCACGGAGCGACTGTTCCGGGAAGGTGTTGTCATCAGGTCCGAGGCCGCCGTCGCCGGGCATCCACGAATACACACCAGCAACGCAGAGCCACTGACTGTTCCGAGGGACATTGCTAGCGCCTTGCGCTGAACTCGGAAGAGAACTGCGGGGCAGCAACCCCAAAAGGCGGTGCTGTTCCCGCGTCTTTCCCCGACGGTATTCCGTCGCAGGGCTGTTCCAAGCGTGCGCGGGGACGAGAATCTCGTTGCGGCTATCAACCCGTTTGTCTGCCTGGCGCTACCGCTGCGTCGGACCGGAGCTGGGAACCCGCACTACTAAAGTGGCGGTCGCAATTGCGACCGAGTTGCCCCAAATGAGGGAAGTGCCAGCAGCCGCAATGCGACGCCCGCGAGCAGGGCGACGGTCGGCCGATCGCCCCGTATTGCGCGCTTTCCGCCTGCGTCTTGACCCAGCCCAGGAATGCCTGAGTCACGAAGCCGCCCGTTGCGCCGAGACTCTGATCATCGCGAGTCCGCGAGCGGCGGACGAGCGCGGCAGGACCTTCTGCGGAATGGTCCAGAAAACAACGAAGCCGCCGCCGCAAGGAGGCCGACGCCAACCGCCACATCATGATCGCTGATGACAATAGTACAGCCGCAGGCAGCATCGATCGGGAAACCCGTGTCAAGGCGATGATTCATGCAAACGCCTGGGGCTTCACGGTCGGCAGCGCGCCGTTCCAGCAGGCTCTCGTCGACCGCCGCCTGTCCGCCCAGATCGATACGATCTTCAAAATCGAGAGCGTGACCGCATGATGGGCGACGACAGCCTCACTTCGCGGCAAAGAGGGCCTCGAGGCGACAGCGCTTCCTGACGATGGGCGATTCGACGATCACGTAGCTGAAGTGCGTCTGGATCCCGATGCCGCGCTCTAGCAGCCCCTCGATGAGGCCGTGGTAGTGCGCGATGTCGCGCGTCACGAATTTGAGCAGATAGTCGTAGCCGCCCGTCGCGTGATGGCACTCCATGATCTCGTCGATGTCGCGAATGGCGTCGATAAAACGCACGAAGTCTTCGCGGCGGTGATCCGCGAGTGTGATCTTGGCGAACACGATCTGGACATCACCGAGCTTCTCGATCTTCACCAGCGCGCCGTAACCCGCGATGAAGCCGGCCGTCTCGAGCCGCTTGACGCGCGTCAGGCATGGGCTAGGCGACAGTCCAACAGCGTCGGACAGTCCCACGTTGGTCATGCGGCCGCGCATTTGCAGTTCGGCAAGAATGCGCAAGTCCAGCCGGTCGAGTGTGCAATCCGTTTTCATCCCCGCCCTGCCTCCTTCCGGTCAGGCGCCTCGATACGAGCGCCTCGGCGTACTCCACGAGCTCAATAGTAGCCCGACACGCACGCTCGACGATAAGACGATCCTGCTATTTGTTCCTGATTTTGCATCGAGTCCCTCGTCGCCGCAGGAACTGCCGTGAATCCCCTCAACAACGGGTAAAAACCTGTTTTTTTCCGTCATCAATTCGGTGTAGTAGCGAAGTCATTCCCGTTTAAATTTGATCTACCGACATTTCCATCAGTGCTTGCCCGAAGTAGTGTGCGGCAAGCCTTTCATTCAAGAGTCCCTTGGGATTCGTCACTCATCGAGACTGAAGACATGATCGACTTCGAGCCGAAATTCATCACGTTCGACTGCTATGGCACCCTCGTCAACTTTCGAATGGCCGAAATGGCGCGCGAAATCTACGGGAACCGCCTCCACGGCGACGCGCTGGAAAACTTCGTCAAGCTGTTCGCCGCCTATCGCCGCGACGAAGTGCTCGGCGCCTGGAAACCCTACCGCCAGGTCGTCCTGAACGCCGTGCGCCGCACCTGCGAACGAACGGGCGTAACGTTCGCCGAAAGCGAGGCCGAAAAAATCTACCTGGCAGTGCCGACCTGGGGACCGCATCCGGACGTCCCCGAAGGTCTCTCGCGCCTCGCGAAGAAATACAAGCTGGTGGGCCTCACTAACGCGGACAACTCGCAGATCGCGAGCAACATCGAAAAGCTCGGGGCTCCGTTTCACGCCGTGATCACGGCCGAAGATGCCCAGGCGTACAAGCCGCGTATGCAAGGCTTCGAATACATGTTCAAGAAGCTTGACGTGCAGCCCCACGAAATCCTGCACGTCTCGTCGAGCCCGCGCTACGACCTGATGACAGCGCACGATCTCGGCATCGTGCACAAGGCGCACGTGCTGCGCGGCCACGAGCCCGAAGCGCCGGAATACGGTTATACGGCCGTCAAGAGTATCGTCGAATTAGCCGAGCAGCTTGGCCTGTAAGCGATTTGCGTCTCCTTGACCGCCGTGTTCGACGGCGGCCAGGGATTTGCATCGCGCGACCGATGTGACGTCTGTCCGTCGGTCGACAGCGCGTCGGAAACGTCCGGCTCTACTGCAGTCCACCCTTCCCGCGTCGCCATTGCCCATGTTCACGCCCAGCACTTCCGCAAGCTCATGCACAACGTCCGCCGTTGCGCTTGATACCTTGTTGGCGAGCGGCCTATCCGTTAGCTTCCCACGCTTGAATGCAATCGATGCGCTCGCGATCATGCGCCGTGTCTACTGCATCGATGGCGCGGCGACACGATTTGCCACCGAGAAGGACGACACGTTCCGCATCGACGCAAGCGACGGCGCGCGGTACGTACTGAAAGTCTCGAATCCCGGCGAGACGGCCGAAGAGCTCGATTTGCAGGTCGCTGCGATGCGCCACGTTGCCGCCGTCGCGCCCGACTTGCCGGTGCCACGCGTGCTGCCGGCTATCGACGGACGATTCGTCGTACCCGTGTGGTCACCCCCGCAGCCGCCTCGTACGGCGAGGCTCTATAGCTATCTCGAAGGTCTGCCGCTGGACGCACTGCACGGCACTTCGGTCGATCATTATGAGATCGGTACGGTGCTGGCGCGGCTGCAACGGGCCATGGCCAGTTTTCACCATCCGCACCAGCACCGCGTGCTCGCCTGGGACGTGAAGCATTTGGAAAGTCTCGCGGGCTTGCAGACCCATATCGCCGATCCCTCGCATCGTTCCCTCATCGGGAAGGCTTTCGCGCGCTTCGCCGAGATCGAGCCGGCACTGCGCCACTGTCCCGCGCAAGTCGTACACAACGACTTCAACCGCTCGAACATCGTCGCCACCCCGGGCGGCCGGAGCTTCGTCAGCGGAATCATCGACTTCGGCGACACCGTGCATACCGCGGTAGCGATCGACGTGGCCACGGCGGTCATGAACCAGTTCCCGATGGACTTCGATGCCGACGGTCCGCACGACCTCTTCGATCAGGCCCGCGAGCTCCTGCGCGGCTATCTCGCCCATGCGCAACTGAGCGCCGACGAATTGCGCCTGATTCCGCACCTCGCCATGGCGCGCGTCGCGGCCCGGGCCTTACTCACGTCATGGCGCGCGATGCTGTTTCCGGAGAACGAAGCGTACATCCTGCGTTTCACCCGGCCCGGATGGGAGCATCTGCGCTGGTTAGTACAGCGCGACCCCGAGACGGTTTCCAACGCCTTGCTCTAGTTCTTCCATCGCCCCGCTCACCTCACCGATCCTGACCGCCCTATGAATACCACCACCACGTCGCAGCCGGCCGCTCAAACCGAGGCCGTCGGTACCAGCAAAACCCACGACGCACTGCGCGGCGACATGCCGAACGGCTTCGATCCGGCGTCGCTCGACCACCTCGACGCCGCCGCGCAACGGCACATCGCGCGCCGCTTGCGGCTGCTCAGTCCGTCGTATCGATTGTTCTACGCCGAGCCCGTCAAAATCGTGCGTGGCGAGAAGGTCTATCTGTACGACGACCAGGGCAACGACTATCTCGATGCCTACAACAACGTCGTCTGCGTCGGGCATGCCAATCCGCGCATCGTCGACGCCGTCACCCGCCAGCTCTCGACGCTCTGCACGCATACCCGCTACATGCAGGAGCCGATCCTCGACTATGCCGAGGACCTGCTCTCGACGTTCAACACGTCGATCCGCGCGGGCCAGATGATGTTCACCTGCACCGGCTCCGAGGCCAACGACCTGGCCACGCGCATCGCGATGCAGTACACCGGCAAGACCGGCGTGATCGTGACCAGCGAGGCCTATCACGGCAACTCGCATCTCACCGCGAGCTTTTCGCCGTCGCTGGGTCGCAGGGCCTTGCTGGGTCCCTACGTGCGTACGGTGCCGGCTCCCGACTCGTACAGGATGACGCCTTCGGAGATCGGCCAGCGCATGGCCGGACAGGTTGAGATGCAGATCGAGGACATCCGCCGTCACGGCGGCGGTCTGGCGGCGTTCATCGCCGATTCGTTCTTCTCGTCGGATGGCGTGTTCGCCCACCCGACCGATGTACTCGCACCGGTAGCCGAGGTCGTGCGCCGCGCCGGCGGGCTGTTCATCGCGGACGAGGTGCAGTCCGGCTTCGGGCGCAGCGGTACGCATATGTGGGGGCATGAGCGCCATGGAGTCGTGCCCGACATTGTCACGCTCGGCAAACCGATGGGCAACGGCTATCCGGTTGCGGGCCTGGTCGTGCGCCCCGAAGTCGTCGCAGGCTTCGGGCAGGACATGCGCTACTTCAACACCTTCGGCGGCAATTCGGTCGCGATCGCGTCCGCGCAGGCCACGCTCGACGTGCTGCGCGACGAGCACGTGCTCGACAACGCGCAGCGGGTCGGCGCGATCCTGCTCGAGGGCTTGAACGCACTGGCAAGGAAATACGAATGCATCGGCGACGTGCGCGGCACGGGCCTGTATTTTGGCGTCGAGATCGTGCACGATCGCGCGAAGAAGGACACCGACATCGCGACGGCGCTCAAGATCGTCAACGGCTTGCGCCAGCGGCGCGTGCTGATTTCCGCGACCGGGCCGGACGCGAGTGTGCTGAAGATCCGCCCGCCGCTGGTCTTCGGCTCTAACGATGCCGACCGCCTGTTGACGGAGTTGGATACGGTGCTTGCCGCACTGTGATCGTCGCTGACTGGCCGTGCGAACGTGTCCGATCATCGGCAAGCGGCCCGACGAGCGCAATTCGGCCCACGCGGAAGTCTCCGCGGTCGGGTAGGCTCCGACAGGCTTTCGGCCAGTAAGCGGAATTTTACGCGCACGTGTTGGACGGTTAACCATCTGTAGAGGTTCGCGCCGCATAATTAGCTCGGCGAATCATCATCCAAGCCATTCATAGGAGCAAGAGTGACCGCAGTATTCGTATTGCACCGCGCCGACGGTGCGCCTGCTTTGACCTCCTTCCGCAGGGGAGCTTTCGGCCAGAACGACCCGTTCGCACGTAATCGCGAGATCGCTTGGGAAGGACCGGACTCCATGGCCGCCGGCCGCGTCAGCTTCATCGGCGAGCTCGACGTCACGAGTTTTCCCCACATCGAAACAATCGTCGTCATGGAAGGCTCTCTCACACTGGAAGCAGCCGGCATGGCGCCGCTGATGCTGGGCCCGCAAGAGGGTGCGGTGATCGGCAAGGGCACTGCGCTTCGCTTCAGGGCGCAGTCGCGCTCGCTTTTCGTGTTCTGCGCCGCGGCTTGCAGGAGGCCGACAAAGACAGGCCTCGTCTCGTTGCGCGCGCAAGCCGACTTCAAGCCGTCCGCAACGCTTCCTGCAGAGGTACTACTGGGCCCGGCTCCCGAATGCCGTAGTGACAACGTGTTCACCGACGACGACGCGCAATACAAAGCGGGTACGTGGGATTCGACGCCTTACCATCGGATCGTTCGCCCGCATCGCGTCAACGAGTTCATGCATCTCCTCGCCGGTGTCGTGCGATTCGCCGCGCCTGACGGGAGCGTGCTGTCGCTCGGCGCCGGCGACGCACTCTTCGTGCCGCAGGGTGCGCCGATCGGATGGGAAAGCAGCGAACGCGTGGCGAAGTTCTACGTTACGCAAACCGTCCAGGCCGTCATTTCCTCGACGTTTCGCAAGCTCAACAAGTAGGCCACAAACCACCGCACGCACAGAAGTACCACGTCCGAAGGATAGTGCAGGCGTTTGAGGACCTTCTCTACGCCGGGCAGGCAGGGCTTGTCTCGCAGTCGACTTCTTCATCTCACGCTTCGCTTCGGGCAAATGTCAACTTTGATTTCCCGTCGGCAAGATCTGGAGGATGGATGAAATCTACGTCAAGGTGAGTGGCCAGTGGAAGTACTTGTATCGCGCGGTGGACAAAGCCGGTAATACGGCCGATTGCCTGTTGCGGGGCGCATTGCGACAAGGCGGCAGCACGCCGTTACTTCGAGAAAGCCATCGATCAGAACGGGACTCCCGAGACCGTACCATCGAAGAGCAGGGCGAATCTGGCCGCCCTGCAGTCCATCGACGACGAGCGGGAAACGCCAATCAAGGTCCGGCAGGTCAAATATCCCAACAACGCGCTGGAGCAGGACCATCGGGCGATCAAACGCCGGACCAGGTCCACCATTATCCCGACACACTCCCTCACATCATCTCCGGCACCTTCACCATCGAACCGTCGGTAAAGCGGCTCAGACGATAAGGGGAGATGTCCATCATCGGCTTTGCTCCCGTCACCATGTCCGCCAGCAATTCGCCCGCGGCCGGTCCCAGCGCGAAGCCATGACCGTTGAAGCCGCTGGCGATGTAAAAGCCGGAGATCGTGCCGACCTCGGAAATGACGGGGATGAGGCCGGGCGTCGTGTCGATGGCTCCTGCCTATGCATGCACGATGCGAACGTCGGCGAATTCAGGTATTGCACGCTTGAGATTCTCGAGCGCGGTTTTCACGAAGCCTAAGTCCGGCTTCGGATCCAGCACACGACAACGTTCCAATGGTTGTGGTGCAAATCGGATGCGTTGATCTGTTACGCTCGAATTTTTCACGAGCGCGAGAGGATGCGTAAGCTGAAAGACATCGACGGATTGTTCAACGGGCGCCACTTTGATCGCGAAGTTATTGTCCTTTGTGTGCGTTGGTACCTGCGTTACAAGCTCAGCTTTCGAGACCTCGCTGAAATGATGGCCGAGCGATCTGTCGGTGGCCCACACAACGATCAATTCGCTGGGTCAAACGCTTCGCCCCGGAGTTCGTCAGACGCTGGAACCGTCTTGCCGCACCTGCGGGTCGCTCGTGGCGTGTCGACGAGACCTATCTGAAGATTCGCGGCAGATGGGTCTATCTGTACCGGGCGGTGGATCGGGCTGGCCAGACGGTGGACTTCATGCTCAGGGCGAGGCGCGACGTGGCTGCGGCCAAGGCTTTCTTCAGCAAAGCCATCAGGCATCAGGGCCAGTCACCGGAGACCATCACGCTCGACGGCTATGCGGCCTCGCATCGCGGTGAGAGAGATGAAGGCCGATGGTCTTCTGTCTGAAGACACGAAGGTCCGGTCCTCGAAGTATCTGAACAATTTGATCGAGCAGGACCACCGTCACATCAAATCCAGAACGAACGTCATGCTTGGATTCAAACGGTTCAGGAGCGCCGCGACCACGATTTCAGGCATCGGGTTGACGCATCGCATTCGCAAGGGCCAGTTCGATCTCGCGAAGCTCGGCCTCAAGGTTGCTACTGCGCCCGCCGTATGGAATGGGGTCCTGCCCATTTGATAAGGTATCCTTTCTATAGGAAACTTATCAACTTGCTTTCCTATTTGCACCAGAACCGTTTTCCTTCGAAAGAGGCCGTGCCCTCTCTGTTCGCGCCTGGCTGCTTCTGTGGCGAGCGCGCAAATAACCTCTGTCCGCTCTCCTGTTATCGGCCGGCGCCGTCATTACTTGATCAACTGCATCCCGGCAACCTTCGAGGCCGCCACGTCGAAAGTGGCCGTATACTCGCACTCTGCGACGTGTCCCGAACGCTCGATCAGGCAGTCTGCGAAATCCGCCTTCGTGGATGTGGCGAAACGTCGTGATGCTCTTTACCTTCGCCACTCCGCGAGCTCCAGTACCTCCGCGCTGGCGAAGCCTTTTGTGAGTGATGCGGATCCGTGATTTCACTCCGCCAATCGCCAGCTCACGATCCAACCTGCCCAGCATTGCCTCGCTATGTGAAGCGCTGCCGTCCTGCATGTTCGCGCTGGTGCAACCGAGCATATTCATGCAATTCACCTGGCGCGATGTCAAAGGCGCGACGGAATGCACGCGTAAAGCTCGACGCGCTATTGAAACCCAACCCCGAGGCAATGTCCTGTACCTCCATATGCGGGAGGCGCACCAGCTCATCGGCCGCCATTCGCAGCCGGCGGCTGCGAATATAAGCGGCCAGGCCGCCCTCATGCTCAAATAGACGGTACACGCTGGCGCGCGAGAGATGCAGCGATTTCAACACGCTATCAGGCGACAGATCCGGATCGTGCAGACTGGCCTCGACATGTCGCCGCACCTGTCCATAGACGGCCGCACGCACCGCCGCACGTGCATCGCCGGAAAGACCTGCCCGACGGCTGAAGGCGGCGGCCAGTAGCTCTACGGCGGTGACGAAGCGCTGACGCGCTTCCTCCCGGCCGAGCCCGGCTATGTGTCGATTTAGCGCAACCAGATGCTCGATCATCAGGCGTGTCAAAGGTGTGGTGCCGTGAATCCAGCGGCCGTGCAGCGAGGCGGCATCCGGGAACGACTGTTCCACCAGAGACCGTGGCACAAAAAGGAGCAGTATGCGGCCGTGAAAACTCCGGATTGTGCACGGCTGGGCCATGTCCAGCGCGAGAATACTCGGCACTCGCGGGATGTGCGGCTCGTCGCGCCGCGGTTTGGCACCTACGAACTGCCCCGGTGGCCCTTCAAGGAACACACTGAAGCTGATGTCGCGAATGCTCTCGGTCGAAACCCGCCCCAACGATCTCACGGCCAGGTTGGGCCCGGTGCGGAAGTCGAAGATACTCAGATTGTCGATCGTATAGCGGGAGAGCGACGCCTCGAACGAATCCTCAGCCTGGTTTGAGGAGGGCAGTATGTCGTAGACGGGACTCATACGCTCCTGCCAGGCGAGGAAGCTTTGACGGGTGTCGCCTTGCACGCTGAAACTACTGTGGACGATGCCGGGCGCGAGGTCTGGAGGCTCCAGCGGCAACGACAGGCGTGGCGGTATCACAATGTGTAGCGGGTCGTCGTTCGATGCAGTGCTCATCGCTGATTTCCGTCCAGTCTTGGTCTGCCCGTGCGGCTCGACCTTATGTTGATCCTCAGGCACTCCCGGAGCGCGCCAGTATAAGTTGCCGGGCATTGGGTGTCTGCTTTGCCGTAGCTCCCTGCGAACGGCTCGTCTGCGATCGATCAGGTACCCCGAGGCCAACGCTCGAGCAGGCCGACCATCGGGGCCTGTCACGTCTCCACTGGAGGTTGTATGTCTGGCGGCAGCCTGAAGTGCCGCCTGGCAAGCTAAACGGATCAGGTTCTCGCCCATCCGCATAACCCTCAACCGGGCCTGGTCAGCACGGATCCGCTTCTATCTACCGGCTTCGAGGGCCTGCCCAATTAGCCCGGTCACCTCCTCCAGCGCCCGGGTTCGCGGCCGGTTTCTGTAGCGGGCCGCGACGGTGGCGGCCGCCTCCCGGTTACCGCGGATTGCGCAAAACTTCCCCCAGCACGTTGGCAAATCCGGTTCCGACATGGGTGGGCCGCAGACCGAGGCCCGCGCCGGTCGCCGCGAGGCGCTCCGCCGCCAGGAGTTGCTCGATGTGCAACCGCAAGTGCACCATGGGTACGTCGGCCAGCAGACAGTCCGCCGTCGTGCCGTGGCCTGCGTGGGTCACGGCCAGCGTGCACTCCGCCAGCAGCGGGGCAAGCTGCACGGGCCGCCGGTAAAACCGCAGGGTGGGATAACGGGGGCTCCAGTCCGCCTCCAGGGCGGCAATAACCACGATCACCTCGGCGCCGGTGGCGTCCAGCGCGCCGAGCACGGCCTCCATCCAGGGCTGCAGGTATAGGTACGCGAAGATGCGCGGTCGGCGCGATTGCGACGAGGTCTGCGTGCTTCCCTGGTACGGCGCAGGCGCAGGCCCCAGAAAGGTCGTACCAGGCGGCCTGAACGCCGCATAGTGGTCCAGCTCCGGCACGCTCAGCCCCCGCGTGTGGTCGACCGTGAGCAGTTGCCCCAGACTGTACGGCTTATCGAAAAGTGACTGCACCGTGCGCCTTACCGCCTCTCCGGTTTGCTTCTGTGCCTCGACGTGGCCGGGCTGCCACGATCGGAAGCAGGGGGCCGGCGAGAGGGTGGGCGCGATCGTGAAGTCCGTGCCGACCTGCACGCTGGGGATACGCGCCCGCCGCGCAGCAAGCAGCGCGAACGGATTGTGCTCGATCACGACCAGATCCACTCCCAGCAACGCGTACGGGTTCAGCCAGCCCTGCACCATGCCGCCCAGTAGGTCGGGCCGGGTAGCGCCGTGGATCGCAAGGATGTCGGTATAGCTGGCAATCTCGCGGCCCGGTAGCACCGCGCCGGCTGACATCGGGCAGGCCAGCCAGCGGATGCCCGTCGGCGCCAGATAACGCTGTGCCGCCGTCATCGACCTTAATCCGAAGGCGACCTCGTGTCCGCGCGAGCGCATTTCGATTGCCAGGGGCAGCAGGCGCCACAGGTGCCCGTGATTGTCGCGGAGCTCCCAGGCGAACACGATGCGGCTCACCGCACGTCCTTCGGCAACGGCGCGGCGCCCCCTGCATCAAGCAGTTCCGTCGTCGCGGCCACGCATCGGGCCAGCGACCAGGCTGCCGTGTCGAGCCGCAGATCGGGATGCAGGGGCGCCTCGTAGGCGTCGCTGATGCCGGTGAAATGCGCGATGTCGCCGGCCCGCGCGCGCCGGTACAGCCCCTTAGGATCGCGGGCCTCGCACACCGCGAGCGGGGTCGCCAGGTACACCTCCACGAACCGGGATGCGCCGACCGTCTGGCGTGCCTGTTCGCGGTCGTCTCGGTACGGGGAAATCAGTGCGGCGATCGCCCACGTCCCGGCGGCATTGAGCTGCCGGCATCGCTGGGCCACGCGCCGGATGTTCTCACGGCGGTCGTCCCTGGAAAACCCGAGATCCCGGCTCAGTTCCTGGCGCACGGCGTCGCCATCCAGCACCTCACTTGTCACGCCTCTGGCCGCAAGCGCCTCAGCCAGCGCGTACGCGAGGGTCGTCTTGCCCGATGCGCTCAGGCCCGTCAGCCATAAGGTGCGAGCATAGTCTTTCATTTACCGTCCTGATGTTGGGGTGGAGGAGCACGCCGGTGCGATCGCCAGTAACGCCGGCCAGCGGCTGCTCCAGTCGCTGGCGTGGGCGAGACCGGGGACCGTCGCGGCGCGCGCGCAGCGCCCGCCGGCGGCCCCGGCAAAGCGCTGCGCCACCACGGGCGGCACCACGGTGTCGTCGGCACCGCTGAAGTGAATCTGTGGGATCGTCGCCACGCGCGCGGCGAAGTCGATGGGGTTTTGGGACTCCGGCATTGGCGAAACGTGATGGATCTGATTGAGGAATTCATCGTCGAGATTGCCAGCCACGGTCCGGATCAAGGCGATATCGGTGCGGCGCGCCGCGATCAGGATGGCCAGCGCACCGCCGCCCGAATAGCCCACCAGGTTGATGCGCTGTCCCGGTACCCGTGCCGCCATCCGGCTCACCGCCTGGTTCATCGATGCCACGACGTCGGGCGCAAAGCGTTTTCCGGTCCAGTACGGTATGCCGCAGCGCGGACTCATCGCCATCGGCGTGAACTGGCACGGGCGCGCGAGATACGCGACGTTGGGCGACGGGTCGGCGGCCGCGAGCGCCAACCCCGTCGCCTGGCGCGGGGTCGGGTCCAGCGACGGCTCGCTGCGCGACAGCCAGGCCAGGCCGTCGCCCTCGATATAGAGATCGAGCGGCGCGCCGCGCCGCGAGATCCGCGCGAAGGCGGTCAGCACGAAGCCGTCCGTCTCGATCAGCTCCCGCTGCAGGCCGGCCGGTGCGGCCAGCGCATCGGCGTGCGCGTTGCGGTCGAGCCCGACGCAGCCACTCAGCAGGGTCACCAGCAGCATGCCCGGGAGCCTGACCAGCAGCAGGCCCGGCAGTGCGCCAGGGCACCGCCAAAGCCGTGGAGACACCAAGTTCGGCATGCGCATGCCGGCCTCACGCTACCAGCCGGGCCAGTTCCGCCGTTATCGCGGTCATCACGCTGCCCCAGTCTCCGCGCAACGGCTGCCGGAACAGCCGCATGCCCGGATACCACGGCGTGTCGGTGCGCGCCAGCAGCCAGCGCCAGTCCGGCACGAACGGCAGCATCACCCAGGCCGGACGGCCGAGCGCCCCGGCGAGATGCACCGGCGATGAATCCACCGAGACCAGCAGCTCGGCGATACTCAGGATGGCGGCGGTGTCCTCGAAGTCGCGGATCTCGTCACCCAGCGGCACGAGCGACATGCCCGCTGGCGGGTCGCCCGCCTGCGCCGCCGCCGGTCCCTTCTGGATCGACAGGAAGGTAACGCCGGGCCGCGCCAGCGGCGCGAGCTGCGCGAGCGTCAGGGAGCGGTTCGCGTCGTTGAAGTGGGTCGGCCGGCCGGCCCAGACCAGCGCGACCAGCGGGCGCGGGAGCGCGGCCAGACGCTCGCGCCATTTGGCGACGCGCCGGGGGTCGGTCGACAGGTACGGTATGGCGCCGGGCAGATCGGCCAGCGTCAAGCCCATCGCCATCGGCAGGCTCATCAGCTCGCAGTGCAAGTCGAACGGCGGCGGGAGGGTGCCGCGCGCCACGATTGCGTCGAAGCCGAGGGTGTCCTGGCTGCGCCGCGCGAGCGACAGGGTTTGCGCATTGACCTCGAGAATCACCCGGGCGCCGCTGCGCGCCTTGGCCCATTGCACCATCCGCATGAACTGGAACGTGTCGCCGAAGCCCTGCTCGTCGTGGATCAGCAGGGTCCTGCCGGGCACCGGCCGGCCATCCCACCGGGGCGCCTGCACCCTGCGCCCGATCACGGCGGTATGCGCGAGACTGTAGCGGTAGTGATACTCGCGCCAGCCGCGCTCAAGGTCGCCGAGCAGTAGCAGGGTCTCGGACAGGTCGAACCGGGTCGGGAAATCACCCGGCGCGTGCGCCACCAGCATCTCCTGGATGGCCCGTGTTTCCGCGATGCGTCCCTGCGGGCGGAGGGCCGCCGCCAGCAGCTTCCACAGCGCGACCGGCCCGCTGCCGGACGCGAGAGCCGGACGCAGCAGCGCCTCGGCGTCCTCAAAGCGTCCGGTCGTGATCAGCGCACGGACCTGGCGCTCGATGGCGGCGACGTCCGGCACGACGGCGGACCTCATGGGGCGTCAATCCCGAGTGCATCGAGCAGCGGGCCGAGATAGCCGGCGTAGGCCTGCCAGCGGCCTTTCGAGGTCCGGTAGATCGGCTGGCGCACCTGGTTGACGCTGGCGGTGCGCACTACACGGCGGTTCTGATGAAAATTCAGGCAGGCGTCATCCCACGGCAGACCGAGGAAACCGACCAGACGCCGCGCCTCGTCCTCCAGGTCGTCCACCACCGCCTCGTAATCGACCTCGATGAAACGGTCTGACGGCAGCACCTTGCGCCAGTGCGCCATCAGGCGTTCGTAGTGGCGGTAGAACGTGCCCAGCTCGGTCTGGTCGTAAGTGAAGTGCTGCTCGCCACCGAAGAGCTTGGTGTAGCAGGACAGGCAGGTATCCACCGGGTCGCGCCGGGCATGGATGATACGCGCGCCCGGCAGGATCAGCGGGATCAGCCCGGCGTACAGGAAATTGCCCGGCATCTTGTCGACGAGGCGCGCCCGTGCCTGCGCCAGCGGCGTGACGCGCGAGAGATACGCCTGGCCGAGTTGTCCGCAAAACTGTGCTGCACCCTCGCCGTCCAGGGTGTTTATCTGGTCCGTAAAGAGGCCGCTGCCTTCGACCACGAGCCGCAGGGCCGCCAGCTCGCCCGCCCCGGTCACCTGCGGGTGGGATGAGATGATCTGTTCGATCAGCGTGGTGCCCGAGCGCGGCATGCCGACAATGAACACCGGCAGCTCTGACGGCTCGCCTGCGCCCTGCAGCCGGGCATACCGTTCAGGCGCGAAGGTGTCGGCGATGCGTTCCATCCATCGGCCGCTCGCGGCGCTATCCCAGACGAAGCCCGCGCGTTTCTGACGGTTGCCCGCCTCGAAGTGCGCAAAGGCTCGCGCCGGCTCGCCGATATCGAGGTAGGCCTTGCCGAGCGCGAAATGGGCCGCGATCCGGTCGGTGAGCGGGCGGCGCTCGCCTTCTGCGACACACGCTTCGAGCGCCGCGAGGTCGGCGTCCCCGGCGCTGAAGGTGCGCGCGTCGGCCCGGCTCGCGCGCGCCTGCACGGAGCCCGGAAAGGCCGCCAGCACGCGCTCGAAGGCGGCCAGCGCCTCGTCCTTGCGGCCCCCTTCCATCAACAGCGTGGCCCGCCCGAGCAGCGCTTGCTCGGCCACCGCGCCGGGCAGCAGCGCAGCCTGTTCGAAGTGCGCGAGCGCCTCGCCGGTCCGCCCGAGCGACTGGAGCACCATGGCTAAGGTGTTGTGGGCCTCGGCGCTGTTCGGCGCCAGCGCCACGGCCTGGCGGGCGAAGGCCAGCGCCTCGTCGAGACGCTCGACCTGTTTGAGCGCTTTCGCGCGCGCCACCAGCGCGGCTGGGTGCTGTGGGGCAAAGGACGCGAGCATGTCGAGCGCGCGCAACGCGGCGTCCTGGCGGTGGCGCGACATCTCCACCTCGGCGAGGTTCAGATACGCATCGACCATACGCGGGTCCAGTTCAATGGCCTGCTGCGCGTGCTCCGCCGCCTCGTCATGGCGGCCCTGGGTGGCGAGCAGGAACGCGAGGTTGCTGTGCGCTCCTGCATAGACAGGATCGAGCGCCAGCGCCTGACGGTAATGGGATTCCGCCCGGTCCATGCGGCCCAGGCGCCTGGCCGTGTTGGCCAGGTTGTTGTGGGCGTCCGCCGAGTCGGGCTCGAGCGCAATCACGCGTTCCAGACAGCCGAGGCTTTCGTCGAACCGGCCCGTCTCCTGCAGCAGGATGCCCAGATTGTTCCAGCCGGCCACGAGGGCCGGGTCCATCGCGACAGCCCGCCGGGCGGCTTCCTCGCCTTCGGCAAGCATCCCCTTCTGGCGGTACATCTCGGCGAGGTTGCTGGAATAGATAGCGGGCGCACGCGGCGCCATGCAGGCCTGGCGCAGGTGGACGATCGCGAGGTCCAGATTGTTGTAGGCGTGCGCCATCAGGCCGAGCAGGTGCAGCGCATCGGCCTGGCCCGGCCACGCGGCCAGCACGCGCTGGCAGAGCTGCTCGGCCTGGTCGGCATGGCCGGCGTTCCAGTGGGCGTGCGCGCGGCTGAGCGCTTCGGGGATGCTCAGGGTTTCCTGGCTGGGGGCGGTGGTCGACATGGGAAGGGAGCGGAAATGGGCTGCAAATGCGGAATTGGCGATGCTACTACGCATCAGATGCCGCCGGGCCGGCGGCACGCGCTGTCCTTGGCGGGGACATGCGCGTACGGACGGTCCGGCGGTGCTTCAGCGACGGTAAGGGCAGTGCATCAGAACAGCTGACGCAGGCGGACGATCCCCGTCTGCGAGACGAAGCCTGGTGCGGCCTGCAGCTCGTAGCGCACCGACAGGCTCAGGTTGTTCGCGCGCAACAGCGTCACGCCCAGCGAGATGTCCGCGAGGTCCTCCACCGGTGTGGCGCCCACGGTGGTGAACGCCGTCTGGCCCGTCGGGTCCGCCGCGAAGCCTGCGCCCGTCACCTGCTTCGTGTGGTTGTACTCGTGAATCCAGTGCGCCTGCAGCTCCGGCACGAGCGCGCCGTAGCGGGTCGAAAAGCCCTGCTCCAGCCTCGCCCCCAAGCTGCTCTTCACCGAGCTCGCATGGGTCGAACCGACCGACAGCGCCGCGCCGTTGCCGCCGCTCTCCGTGTAGCTGCCCTGGTTCAGGTAGCTGTACGTGAGGCTTGCGAGCGGCGTGAGCGTGGCGCCGCCCAGCGCCAGCGGATAGCCGGCTTCGGCCCGCGCCACATACTGCTGGCCGCTGAACTGGCCATCGGCCGCGCCCTTAAAGCCCGGCAGGCTCACCACACGGGTCGTGTTGTAGTGCTGCTGCACCACGGCGCCCGAAAGGTTCACGTACCACGGGCTGTCGATATAGCTCGCGTAGCCGATCAGGCCATAGCCGTTCACGCGGGTCGAGTCACCCGCGGTGTCCCCCGTGTTGTTGATCGCTGTATTGCTGTAGCTGAACACGCCACCGGCACGCCAGCGGTCATTGATCGCCCGGTCAACGCCGAGCAGCAGGCCGGCGTAGTTCGCGCTGTAGCCGTCCACGTGGTCGCGCTCGCTCTGGCTCGCATGGCCGCCGAACGCCTGGCCCCACACGCCCCACTGGGCCGGGCCTTCGCCGGTCGCCACGCCGGTTTCGCCCGCCGCCTGCGCCAGGCGCAGTGAGTTGACGTGCGCGGCCACGACGTTCAGCGCATCGAAGGTCGGTGCGGCGACCGGCGCCCAGCCCGTCTGAGCCGCGCCCAGCTGTTTGCCGGTATGGTTGGCGCTCCCCGTCGTGCCTTGGCTGAGTGAGCCCAGTGCGGCGTTGTACAGATTCAGCAGTCCGGGATTGCTGATGCCTGTGTAGCCCAGCAGACCATTGAGCGACGTAATCGCGTTCGGCGCGGTGGCAATCATCGCAGGCGACGGTGACGGTGACGGTGACGGTGACGGTGTCGGTGTCGGTGTCGGTGTCGGTGTCGGTGCCGGTGCCGGTGCCGGTGCCGGTGCCGGTGCCGGTGCCGGTGCCGGTGCCGGTGCCGGCGTTGCGCTCAGCGTCACAACCAGATCATGATGGCCGCCGGTGATCGTGCTGGAGCCCGTCGCGGTCAGTGTGCCGGCCGAATAGGTCAGGCCCGGGCCGTAGTTCGCCGTGCCCGCCGTATCGACCACCACGTAACGCTGGCCCGCGGCCAGCGCATAACCCGCGGGCACGATGCTCACCGAGCCGCCCGTCATCGTAGAGTTGCCGGTGACCACCAGCTGGCCCGCCTGCGCCGACGTTACCACGCCCACCTGCAGCGTGCCGCCCGTCTGGTTGTAATTGCCGGTGATCGTGATTGGCTGGTTGACCTGTAGCACCGCGCCGGTATTGTTCACCGCGTGGCTGCCGACGTTGATGGTGTCGTTCAGCAGCAGGTTGCCGGCACCGAAGACGACGTTCGAGCTGGTGTTCGTGATGGTGCCGGTCGTGCCGCCGCCCCCGTAGCCGGTCAGCGCGCCGAAGACCGTGCCGGTGCCGCCGCTGATGCTCAGGTCCCGGCTGGACAGATTGGCGATATTGCCGGCGATCACCCCTGAATTGGTGACCGGGCCAAGCGAGCCCAGCGTCCCGTTGTAGATCGCGTAGCTGCTGCCGGTGATCAGGCCGCTGTTGGTCAGCGTGCCGATCGTGCCGCCGTAGTCGTTGTAGATGCCGGTGCCGCCGCTGATGGTGCCGCCGTAGCTGTTGTAGTTGCCGGTGCCGCTGATGGTGCCGCCGGCATTGTTTGTCAGCGCGGTGATCGTGCCGGTGTTGACGATGCCGATGTAGGCGCCGCTGATGGTGCCGCTGTTGGTCAGCGTGCCGATCGTGCCGGTGTTGCCGATGCCAGCGTAGGCGCTGCTGCTGCCGCTGCTGATGGCGCCGCTGTTGGTCAGCGTGCCGATCGTGCCGGTGTTGTTGATGCCGGTGCCGCCGCCGCTGATGGAGCCGCCGGCATTGTTGGTCAGCACGCCGATCGTGCCGGCGTTGACGATGCCGTAGGCGCCGCCACTGTTGGAGCCGCTGTTGGTCAGTAAGCCAATTGTGCCGCCGTTGTTGATGCCGGTGCTGCCGCCGCTGATGGAGCCGCCAGCATTGTTGGTCAGCGTGCCGATCGTGCCGTCGTTGCCGATGCCGGTGTAGTTGCCGCTGACGGAGCCGCCGGCATTGTTGGTCAGCGCGCCGATCGTGCCGCCGTTGTTGATGCCGTAGACGCCGCCGACGGCGCCGCTGTTGATCAGCGCGCCGATCGCGCCGCCGTTGTTGATGCCGACGTTGCCGTTGAAGATGCCGCTGATGGCGCCACCGGCATCGTTGGTCAGCGCGCCGATCGTGCCGGCGTTGACGATGCCGTAGGCGCCGCCGCTGACGGTGCCGCTGTTGGTCAGCGTGCCGATCGTGCCCGCATTGGAAACCCCCACACTGACATTGCTGCTACCGATGGTGCCGCTGTTGTTGAGCACATCGAAATGGCCGGTGCTGCTGTTCGTCAGCTGACCGACCACGGCGGTGCTGCCACTGTTATTGATGCCGCCAGCAATGGCGCCGCTGTTGGTTAGCGCGCCGATCGTGCCGCCGTTGTAGATGCCGCTGCCGCCGCTGATCGTGCCGCCGGCATTGTTGGTCAGCGCGCCGATCGTGCCGGTGTTGAGGATGGCGATGGAGGAGCCGCTGATGGTGCCGTCGTTGGTCAGCGTGCCGATCGTGCCCAACGCTCCGTTAGCGCCCGTATTGGAAACCCCAACACTGACACTGCTGCTACCGATGGTGCCGCTGTTGGTGAGCACATCGAGATGGCCGGTGCTGCTGTTCGTCAGCTGACCGATCACGGCTGTGCTGCCACTGTTATTGATGCCGCCAGTAATGGTGCCGCTGTTGGTCAGCGTGCCGATCGTGCCGCCATTGTTGGCGACGCCCGTATCCCCCCCGCTGATGAAGCCGCCGTTGGTCAGCGTGTGGATAGCACCGTAATTGATGACGCCCGCAATCCCGCCGCTGATGGAGTCGCTGTTGATCAACGTGCCGATGGTACCGTCATTGTTGGCGACGCCCGCCCCCCCGCCGCTGATGGTGCCGTTGTTGGTCAGCGCGCCGATAATACCGCTATTGTTGTCGACGCCATTCGCACTCCCGCCGCTGATGGTGCCGCCGGCATTGTTGGTCAGCGCGCCGATCGTGCCGGTGTTGCGGATGGCGATGGAGGAGCCGCTGATGGTGCCGCTGTTGGTCAGCGTGCCGATCGTGCCCAACGCTCCGTTAGCGCCCGTATTGGAAACCCCAACACTGACACTGCTGCTACCGATGGTGCCGCTGTTGGTGAGCACATCGAGATGGCCGGTGCTGCTGTTCCTCAGCTGACCGATCACGGCTGTGCTGCCACTGTTATTGATGCCGCCAGTAATGGTGCCGCTGTTGGTCAGCGTGCCGATCGTGCCGCTGTTGTAGATGCCCTCGTAGCCGCCGCTGATGGCGCCGCTGTTGGTCAGCGTGCCGATCGTGCCGCCGTTGTTGCCGATGCCGGTGTAGCCGCCGCTGATGGTGCTACCAGCATTGTTGGTCAGCGCGCCGATCGTGCCGGTGTTGTAGATGCCACTGTAGCCGCCGCTGATGGCGCCGCTGTTGGTCAGCGTGCCGATCGTGCCGTCGTTAGAGATGCCGGTACCGGTGCCGCCGCTGCTGATGGAGCCGCCGGCATTGTTGGTCAGCGTGCCGATTGTGCCGCCGTTGACGATGTCATAGCCGCCGCTGATGGCGCCGCTGTTGGTCAGCGTGCTGATCGTGCCGTAGTTGGAGATGCCGCTGATGGTGCCGTCGGCATTGTTGGTCAGCGCACTGATGGCGCCGGTGTTGTAGATGCCCCTGTAGTCCCCGCTGATGGCGCCGCTGTTGGTCAGCGTGCCGATCGTGTCGTAGTTGTAGACGCCATCGTAGCCGCCGCTGATCGTTCCGGTGACAGTCAGGTTAGGGGGACTATTGCTGTCCAGCGTGTAATCGGTGCCGGCGGTGCCACCGGTGACGCTGACCTGTGCAGTTGCCGCCTGCGCCATAACAGCAAGGGCTGCCGTCAGGGCGAGCGTGAGGGCTGTCTGCCTGGGACGGTGACAGGTGTGTTTTTTCATGGCGAGAAGTTCCCCGTTTCGTGCTGGTCGTTGTTCTGGCGGTTCGTGCCTGCACCCGGCGGTTTCCGGCGTGCGTGCGGGCCCGAAAGTACCTGCCTTTCGGGCCAGACTTGACCGTCCGTCTCAATCGTTGTGAAAAAGCAACGGCGCCGTTTTAACCAGGTGCGGGCAGTTGGAGTTTCGGTGCAACGGGCGGCGGGGCAGCCGGACGACGCGAAGCCATGGTCCCTCCGTTAATATGAGATAAAGGAATCACATATAGAAGCGGTTGCTGGAGGGCCGCTGCGGGTGCCGCTGCTGGCCAGCGCGTGGCCGTGGGGGGGCCGTCCGCGGGGATGCCCCGCGACTGCCCCGCACGGCATGGCCTGCGATCATTGCTACAAGTTATGTCGAGACCAGATTCAGATGTCGGGGTGCGGGTTGAATAGATGGAATGGTCGCCTCCCGCCTTAACGGGCCGTCGGACGCCAAGGACCGTCTCGTGGACCAGGTGCGGCTCAGGGATATCAGCACGGTGGAGGCAGCCAACGCGTGGGCACCCTCCTTCATCGCCGCCTATAACGCGCGCTTCGCGAAGCCGCGAAGGAGCACGTTCGATGGGCACCGGCCGCTGCGGGCGGACGCGAATCTCGATCTGCTGATGACGCGGCGCCACATACGACGCGTCACGAAGTCACTCACGATGCAGTACGACCCGGTGATGTACCTGCTGGAGGACACACCGGCGAACCGCAGGCTGATCCATCACTACATCGACGTCTGGGAGTATTCGGACGGACGCATCGAGATCCGGGCTGATGGTGAGTCTTGCCCTGCCGGCAGTACGACCGGCTCGCGGACATCGACCAGGGCGCGGTCGTCGAGCACAAGCACCTGGCGCACGTGCTGGGGGTCGCGCAGGCACTGCAGGCGCAGCGTGGAAACCGGCGCATCTCCGTTCCGCCTTCGTGCACGAATCAGGGGCAGCCTGCCCGTGGGAAGGAGCGCCTGCCGGGCACCGACAAGCAGCGCGAGTTCGGGCGGGCCGACCTCGATGAAACGATCCTGCAGCTCGCACAACCGTCAAAGCCGTCTTCAGTCTCTGGTCCGCGGTCTGCAAGGCCCCGCTGAACGGACTGACGCGCCCTGCCCGGTCAGTCCGGTTCCTTCAACACGGCGTGAGATTCAAACCTTCAAAGGCAGCTTCAGAACCGCGACAACTGTGAATAGCCCGCACCCCGCATTTATCCGGCCTCGATAACAAATAAATGTGGTTTCTTATCGTATCGACATAATTTTATTCTTTCTTAAGACCAAAATACTACGTTGTGTGCTGGTTAATCCCGATAATAACGGTTATCAGGATTAGCCGGGCGGCTTGATGCCCGTTTTGCCGGCGCGCTCTGACGGCCACTGACCAACTCCCACGCGGTTACGTCGCTGGTGCATGGCGCTCGGCCCGCCTAGTGCCTGTCATCTGGCCGACGTGGCCGGTCGCGGGGTTTCTAGGTCGCTTGCGAAAGTGAAAGTGTGACGGTATGCACTGACGAACATGCCGAGTGGCCGGCCGGGGTGGCGCAACCAGGACGGAGATCTTTAAAAAAGTGCACTACCCTACATCTCATCAGTTGTGCCACCGAACATCTCAGTAACCGCATCATGGAACCCATAGCGGTAATTCGCGAGGCCGTTAAACAGGTCCCGGCAATGAAGTACGCGTTGCCGGTCGCTGCGCTTGTCGGTGTGGCAGTGTTGATAAGAAGTTTCGGAATAGGAGGTAAGGACGCTGTCCTCGGGGGACTCGCGGTACTCGCCGGAATGGTGCTTGTGCTCTTCTTTGTCGTGCTCGTTACTCATCGAAGCGTCCTTCTCGTGCCCGCGCTGGTTCTGGTCTGGTCAGTGGTGCTTGTCAGTGTGGCCGCAGGCGCCATCGGCGTGCTCAAGCTGTGGGCCGACAAGGACACCGACGCGGGTCGCGCCGACACGGGGACGACGACCTCAGCAAGCAGCGCAATACCAGGCAGCAGCACAAACGCAGGCGATAGCACAGACGCAGGCGACAGAAAAGAGCTAAAAGGCGGCGCCTCACTGAGCGGCATGCCTCACGCGGCACAGCTACTACTCGAGGGTCTGTTGAAGGTTCCCATTAACGCGTCCTTAGACGACGCCAAGAAACGGTTGCCGCAGGAAGACTTCGTCCCTAGGGCGAGCCCGACCGCGCTGCGGTACACGCAGGATTTTTTGGGCTACACGGTGGCTGTGACGCAAAAATTATCCGCCGCCGGCACCGTCGGCCGGACAGTCGTCGAAGCGCAAACGGAACAAACTAGCGAAAAGGAAGTGGGGAAGCACTATACGACGACCAAGACGGGAGACGCTCAATATGACGCTTTTTGCTTCGGATCGCACTATGACACGTTCGTGGCCCGACTAAAGGGACGTTTTGGAGAAGCGAAGCCAGAGCCGGATCTGTACATCACTGCTTCGTTAGAAGGGCCGGCGGCCCGCGACTTGTCGCTTTGCCGACAGCAGTTCGCCGGCGCTTGTCGACACTACCGACACCGTATCCTCAGGGCGCTGAGATTTTGGGTCCATGGTTTTAACGAGGTCGTGTACGTCGCAGAAGACGATACGGCGAAAGTTGCAAACGGCCCCTTCGACGACAACAGTATTTGGAGAACTCAGACCACTTACCGTAAATGCGCATGGAGGGTGGTGCTCGCGCCGGCAGAACCGTGAGACGTCGATAGTGTCCCGCCGCAGTCGCGCATTGTGTGGCGACTCGATGCGCCGAAACACACCAGCGAGCGCTTGGCTTCGTCTTGCGGCGCCCTCGACGGCTACGGGCCCACTGCTAGGGCTAGGTGGGACATATGGGACAAACGGGAGAAATGGTATATACTTAGCCTTATCGACATTCGGCCGCAAGGGCAACGATATGGCGCAGTACGAAGAACTGATAGCGGTCTCCATCAAGGAAAGGCAGCACGCGATAAGGCTGGCGACGGCTGATCTCGACCGGCTTCGAGACCAGTTGACGTCTACGGAAGCGGTTCTGCGGAAGTTGGGGCCGAACAGCGAACGGTCTGACTTGCTGCAGCGCGTCCGTGCACGCCTTGCTGAAGTCGTCGCGCTCCGCAGGGAGCGCGTGACGCAGGTGGCGACCAAACTAATCGCGAATGGAGCAGTCACCGTCAGTAAGTACCACGGCAGCGGAACGGCTCTTCTCGCCCCACTGAGTCAGGCCGTGGCTTCATCATCGGCAAATAGTTACCTTTTGATGGTAAGCCGGATACTCGGCATCGATAGCCCCGCGTTCGCTGCCCAATCAACCGCACGAAAAGCGAACCATTGGCCTGTCCTCGTTCGGACGATGTGCGTCGCGCGTTACTTCGCGACGTTGTATCGCCGCGCGTGCGGGTCGCGGCGAGGACGTTCGATGGGCGGTTGTCCTGATCAACCGCCAGAGCAATCCGTCACGCGCAGTGCCGCCGCGCAATCCCGCATTGTGGCGCCAATCGGTGCGCCGCCCGCCTTTTGCTGAGCAGCTGAGGAGTGAACATGGAACTGGCAACGAAACGGAACAAAGCCAACGTAAAGATGGACCTCCGAGCGTTGGTGAACGGCATGTACTCGGGCGACCCCAGCAAGCTTATTGACAAGCTTGCGCAGGACCTGTTGTACAGCGCATCCGAAAGCCTGGCACCGGATCTCCAGCGAGCGTTTGTCTCGAACAAATCTGTCTATCGGGCTTTCGCCCACGAGCTGAAGGTGCTGCTCGTTCGCGATGACACGGAGGAAAGCCGGGAAAAAACGTTGTCGGCTGACAAGTTGAGCCCTGACGAGGTACTTGCACGTACCGGGATGTCGAAGACGACCCTGTACCGTGCCGACCACGTGAAGTTTTACAGCGTGATCCCGGCCGGTATGCAAAAGCGCCGCGCATTTCCCGCGTGGCAGTTCCAGGGTGATGTCCCGTCGCATCTGCCGCGCGTGCTAGCGATCCTCGGCAGGAAATCGAGAATACAGGTCAATACCTTTTTCGTGTCTGAGCAGGATGCGCTGAACGAACTGACGCCCGCCGAAATGATGGCGGGCTTGCCGTTCGAGGATCGATTGGACCTTGCGCCCGAACAATCCCGTATGCTCGCCATGCCAGAAGAGAAGCGGTTGGACATGGTCATCGCGCTCGCCACGATGGAGGTTGCGGACACCGATTAGATAAAAAAATGCCCAGCAACGACGATGTAGCAGAGAAGCTGCCTGAAGATCTCATCGGCCTTGTGCCGACCGCGCAGGAAATTCTAAAAGCGTTGGGCGATAACGTACACCGTTACCCGACCGATACGATATTCATCCGCGCGGTCGACAAGCTGAAGTATGTGTCAAGTGCATCACCGACGACCGCCCATCGTTTCGGCCCCCCGCTTGCACTGATGAATGCCGATGGCACCTTGCCGTTCACCTGGTTGTATATGGCGTTCGACCCGATGGTGGCGAGCTGGGAAAGCCGAATGATTAAAAACAACCGCGGCGCCGGCAGCGGTTTCCATATCACGCCGAAAGCCGAGCAGTCAGGCGTTCTTGCGACGATTCACTTTTCGCGGGAACTGAGGATGTGGAATTTTTCCGACGACCACGCCAGCCGCTTAGGTGTTGCTGACATCATATGTAACCGTGACCACTACGCGTGCCACTGGCTGGGGCTGCGCGTTCGCCAAGCAATGCTGATGCTTCCAGAAGTCGACCGGCCCGACGGCTTCGTCTATCCGTCGCGGATTGTGAAGGGGCAAAAGGCGCTTGCGATCGCGGATTGGGCGGTCGACGATCTATTTGGAAACGCAACGATTTATTCTCAGTCGTTTAGGCGTTCCGAAGTCCATGGCCGTTACATGAGCGATCCGATGCGAACCGAAGCGCCTGAGGAAAGTGGCCGCCCTCGTGATGCCACCGAATACGACGCTGGTCAGGCGTGAAGATGATTAGCCTGGGGCTCTGGCGAGAATCGATTCTGGAACCTCCTCGAGCAGGCTTTGGTGCACGCGGTAGTATCCGACCGAGTCGATCGACTCCCTCTTCCTCCGTAATGCGTGACATGGCGTCTTGAGCCTGTGCCCGTGAGCGGGACAGCGGCCCCCTCTGGGCGATCAATAGGTTGATAACTAGGTGCTAACGTCGTTCGTCGCCGATCAAGCAATGATGCTCGTAGGACCCCGCCCAGCAGCTGCAGCATGCGCGTTAGATGCGTCCTCGGACACTGACCGGGGCCCGCCTTCTCCCGCGCGCCGACTGTCGATCTATCCGACGTCCCGGCGGCAATGTCGCAGTTCCGGGATGGGGTAGCTACTGTTTCATGTCCTCATAGATGAGATCACCACCGTATATTTGTCCGTCGTACCCCGGAACCTGAACCGCGTATTGCTTGAGCGTGCCCTGACGGGCGGTATTTGCGTTCGGATAGACGCCGCAATATCCGTCATAGACCGTCTTCGTCATCAGGATTGGCGGCGTCGCTGGACGCAGGGTAATCAGCTCGGGAGAGGTAAAGAACGAGCCGTAGAAAGGACTCGTATGCACGACGCGACTCGGTACATATTCCGCTTGGAGTTTCGATACGAACTGTTCGAGTGACTCGTCATTCCAGTGCCATCCTGTGCCGACGCCATAGTCGTAAGCAACTCGGGCTTTTGTCTCCCATCGCGTGACTGCGGTCTTGTTCGCGATGTCCGTGAGCTTCGATGCCACGTTTGCTGGTCTGCCCAGCCACACCAACGAACGATAGCTGTGACGTTGCACGCCGTGGCGACGAAAGCCCGTCTTTGTGGCAAGCATCCGGCCATAGTCTATGCCCAAGCCGCAGTCAACTTCGCCGTGTTTGAAATGGCGATTAATAATGTATCGCGAGACAGTATTCATCGCAGCAGCAGTATGGACGGCGTCGGAGAAGCAGTTGTTCTGATCGAACATGACCATCACGCGATCGCCGATGATCCCTCTGACGTGTCCGTTGAACTGCTCAGCGCAGCGGACCATCGCTCGCACGAACGACGAGTAGAGCTTCGCAACCGTCTGCGGCCGGTGGGCGAGATTGAGCTCGGTCGAGCGCCGGATATCGATGAACAGAACGCAGGTCTCAACGACCTTGCATGCCTGTTCTCTAGAATCGAGATTGGGAAAGGTTATTGCGCCATCGTCGGAGTGCGGAACAGTGTTCGTATTGGTAAGCGTAATCCTGAATTCACCCGAGAGGATCGTTTCAACTTCTGCCGCGATATCGGCACCAAGGTCTTTAAGTTTCACTGCTTTCTCTCGCTACAGAAATTGCCCGAATACCGGAGCTGCCATCATGAAGAGTGCGAACAGCACCGCGTAGGCGCCATAGCTGAACAGTCGCATCTTGCGCGCGGCGATCCTGCTGTTCACGACGATCTGCACCGCAAGATCGTCCATGTATTCGTCGGTAACAGACCTGTCGGTCTTTGGGGCGTAACGCTCTTCGGTTCTTCGTCGAAAATCGTCAATGGAAGTCCGGGCGACATCGCCGAAGTACAGCATGTTAGTTTCCTGCTCCTTTGCCATCAGTACCTCCCGTATCGACAGCTTCGGAATAAATGAGGCAATTGATATGCAAGCTGCAATGGCAAAGAACGGCAACGCCAGCTTGAGCCCACTGACGATAAATTGGGGAAACGGTTTCCCCGACGAGAGCAGATTCATGCTCGCCAGAATCCAGGCGGAACAGAAGGTGAGTAAAGCCGCGTTTTTCGTCTCGGCAAACTTGATGAAGTCCACCACGCGAGCCAAGCTTGCGGACATTAGCCTTTCGAAACTATCTTCCTGATCGTTCTTTGCCATTGTCGGTTTTCTGCCGTAGCACACAATCGTCGTATGTTACAGTCCTTTCCACTTCGTTATCATCGGACGCAAGCGCGGACTTCGCCCCGTCGGGCTAGTTCGGCCGAAAGGCGAAGCGGTCTCCTGAGCGCGTGGAAGCGGGACGGCCCAGCAGGGCGCTTTCGGGACGTGAAGGTCAAGGAGGTCTACTACCGCGGGAAGGTTCGTGTGCACGATCGCGGGGCGGTGGTGTCCCAAACGCCAGAAATCTTGGCGCTCTTTCCTACGAGTCTCGTCGGTGCCGCAAGGCTAATCTCGACGAACGGGCAGCGATGTTCGCGTCAGCGCTGTAATACGCTATTGTCGCGACAAAACGGAATGGGGCGTTGGGACGCTCCCGCATCGTTTTCGACGGCCATCGCGTGCTTCGCTCGGTGAAGAAAGTGGAGCAGCATCGCCGCGCTCACATGCAGACCTGCGCCGACTCCTATCCCGACGCCGGTGGCCCCGATCCCGCGCACCACGCCGAGCCAGCAGGCGAGCGGTATGCGGACGAGCCAGTAGCCCACGATTGCACTGTAAATCGTCAGGCGCCCCTGATTGAGACCTCGCAGCGCGCCCATTGCGACGTTCTGTGCGCCTATCGCGGGATCATCTCGTTCCAGCCCGACGTCAAACGTCTGGCGGGCGTCGCAGTGCGTCTGGTGCTCGTAGGTGCGTTCTGCCTTGCTGCGGACGCAGACAGCGACAAGCAGAAAAAGGCAACCCAGGGCGACGCCGTACGGACGGGCGGCGGCATTGCTGCCCGACGTCGCCGTCGACCGCAAGTACCGGCAGCAACCAAGCTGACGCCACCAGCGCGAGGGATGCGAAGAGGCCCAGCAGGCTGGCGAGCACAACTCCGCCATGCAGGACACCGGACCCGCACCGGTCTCTCTTCCCGCCCGGTAAGCCGCTTCATGTCCGACTGAAGAGATGATGCTAACGCCGATCGATGCCACAAATACAAACACCGCCGCGCCAATTCCACCGGCGGCGATCGCGCCCGCGCCAATCCGACCGAGCAAAATTGTATCGATTGCGACGCTCGCGGCGACGGGAACCTCCGTCGCCGCAAGAAGAACAGACAAGCGGAATAGCTGTGCTGCGCGAGTAAGGGGGCGGGTCACTTTCGGTCGTTCGACGGGACTCTTGCCGTTGCGCAGGAAACATGCCGAGCCACGGCTCGTGGCACGCGTTGTTAGAGCGCCGCCGCGCAATTGAACTGTCGTAGTCGAGAATTTAGGCTGGTCCTGCCCAGACCCGTCATCGACATGGTGATCGTCCCAGTTGCGTTCATGACCGGCGCTCCTCACCAAATGCTGCCCGACGGTCACGCGGCTGGCCGCACGCCAGCCTGTTCGCGTCGCCCCCGGATAGGTGAAGGCCCGATTCGCTCGCCGTGAAGCGCAAATGCAGCGTAACGGCCATTACATGATGTGTCTCCTGCGCGTCACCATGGCTCCGGACGTCCTACTTCCGCACGGCGTCCGACTCTTCGTAGCAACGCATTGCCGCTTGCAGAGGGGTGGCGCCCATCCAGTGTTGCCCGTCGTCGGATTTGACACCGCCGTCAGTAACCTTGCCCACACAAGCGATGAATTGGTTGCCTAGCTCTGCATCCGCAATGTGGCCGACGACGATTCCCAGTTGTTTCAGGTCATCCAAGGTCATTTTTCATCCCTGCTGTTTGGTCCGCGTTAGGACTGCTCGCGTCGATAGCGGTCGGTCCCATGCAAGTGGCGTGTTACGGCGAACGGGCCGTAGTGCTGTACGTTTGTACAGTATATCTCAGCGTAGGGGCGCGTCGACCGGTCGCCGCTCGTCGAGGCGGCCGATGGCCCTGTCCGCTCATCACTACTCATTGACCGCTTGAGAGATCGATAAATGGAAGCGATCGAACAAGCCATACTTCACATCGGTTCGCTCGATCTTTGCGAACTGGTCGATATAAACGTCAACGCGGCTGAACGGCGGGTTGATAGTCACGCCGTCTCGACTCGCCAATGGCAGGCTAACTTGTATCCACGCGTCGGGACGGACGAACATGGGCGTATAGAAGCGCTCCGCTCCGCCGGGCGAGAGCAGGCGACGCGTCATGCGATCGTTTTCGTTGAGAATGTAAGCCACCGGCTCCCGCGCCTGCGGTGAATAGTGGAGGACGAGCACCGGACGACAGAAATACCATGCAACGAGCAGCGGCGCGCTGACTATCGCAGTCCATTTCCGCCATTTCCAACGCATAGTTCAAATCCCGAGTTCGCATGGTCCGACGCACGGGCATCGCCGCGGGCCTGCGCCGTGCGGGCTGCCGACCGCGCATAACGGCAGGTGCCGGCCACGGCTCACTTGGACTTGCATCTGTTGAAGAACATCTCCACGCTACTCAACCTTAACGGACGCTCATCCTTCACGAAGGTGATGGAAAGGCGGGTGAGCATCTGCGACGCCACGCACGGCCCGGCTGGCAGATCGTAATTGACTTCCTGCACGCATTCGTTTTTCGGGAAACGCTTTCGGGTGCGCAAGTTATCCACTGTTGCCGCGGCGCCCTTCAGTCGCCCTTTCATATAGGTGAAGTCCGGCTGCTCGAACGAGACGCCTGCGAACAGTTCCTCGTAGTCAGTGAACACGCTTAAAAGCCAGGCGATCTTCTCTCGCGTCGGTCTGTGGTTGTCTCTCAGTTCTCTGCCCGGCGGGGCGTTAGTAAGTAGCTCAAAACGCTCCTTATCAGCGTACCTCGAGAAAGCGCCGGTATCTGGGAAGTGCTGAAAGAAGTTGTGCTGTAAATCGGCAAGATCCGAAGCGGTGAAGCACTGGTCTGTCGGAATAACCACCGCGGCAATGGTCGATCCTGACAGCCCGAACGTTGCCACCGCGGCGAGCGACAACAGGGCTGTTTTCCTGCGACTGATTATTTTGATTACCGGCATCTTGCTCAATGAGTATGGGATGGCTGGGCCCTCAGTTGCGGCTCATGTTGAGAACTGGGATGAGGGAAAACTTTCCCGGCTCGGCGCTGATGCGAAATCGGCACTCCCCTTCGCCCCTTGTGACCGTCTCAGCTGCGGCTTGGACGTTCTCAGAATTTTGACCTACTGCGATCAGGTAGTCGCCAGCACCTAAGTAAATGCGCGCCTGCTGCGTCGGGCGGAGGTTCGCAGCTTCGCGACCATCGACGAAAATGCGCGCTGTTGCGCCACCGTTCGCTAGGCCACTATCGCGAGTAACGACAATCACGGAGCTCCCCGAATTAGTTTGCGCGAACGCCCGGATAGCAACCGGCTCAGCGTTGCTATCAGAGACAGGGCGGGTTGCACATCCTGCAAGCGCGACAAGTTAGTAGATCGCAGCAGTTATTTTCTCATCGACTGTTCCCCGACTCGATTCGACCGGGACGCGTTATGCTCGCGGTCGATCAGCAATTGCGCGAGAATACCGGCGTCTAGCTGCTCGTTTCGGCTATCTCCATAGCATTCAGCAGGCAGTTGAGACCTTCGCGGATTGCAAAGCACGCTATGCCAGCGACGGATGCAGCAATCAGCTAGGATCACGTAGCAAGTTCTGTCGCGATCGCCGCGCTTAGAGGGCCGGGGCCATGCGCCCGTTTACCGCGGCCTGTGCCTCCGACCGGCGCGGGTCGAGGAAGGAGCGGCACCCGGTGTCGGCGTCAGCCGACCATCCAACCAATCGTACAGATCTTGCAGCGAGTTCAGCGTAACGCCTATCGTCTCGCCTTGCGAATCCCTCCCACGGGCAAGTAGCTCGAGCGAGGTCGCGGCGCCTCGCGACACTGTTGTGAGGAGCCAATCGACATACGTCTTGAAGTCAGCCTTGCTCACTGCGCGTGTGGGCGCCGGCGGTGGTGTCGCAAAGAACGCCTGCGCGAACGCATCGACGCTCACTTCGTTTGCGCCATCAATGTTCAATTGTCTTAACCCACAATCGGAACCCAGAACCTGCTGATTGCAGATCCGATGGCGGTAGATGTCTGTGCGTAGCTTGGCACTTGAACTGTCCCGCCACGCGATGAACTGGCATCGGTCGTGCAGCGCTCGCATGGGGGGGCTGGAAGCCAATCCTTTGCACAACTCGATAACTCTGGCGCGCTTCTTTGCCTCGGTGGACAGTTGGCGATCGCCACTTTTGAACTCGACCAGCGAGAAGAAGTGGTAGTTCGTCAATAGTTGGTCGGCGAGCGCGCTCCGATCTTGACCGTCGAGAGGGAAGCGCTGGAATGCATAGCCCCGCTGCTGCGCTACATCGTAAAGTGCTTCGCCGAAGAGTTGGGTGACCGAATCCTCGTGCTGCATCTCGTTTTTCTTCCGCTAGTCTGATATGTTCGCCTGCGTGTCGACCTTGATTATCGCCAGTATTCAGCCATGCAGTCGGCCTGGCCAGCCGTCGCCACTTCTACGCCGTAAGCGATTTGGTTGCGAATTTGTTCCCCGAAACGCATCGATGGAGTCGCATTGCATCGCTTCAAGGTCTGCAACGGACAGTTCGATCCTGATGATATCTCATGCTCCTGTATGCCGGCGACTGGCCTTTGCCACTCTTTTAGACCATTGTGGCGTCGTCAGTCGCGCGCCTTCGTCGTCTGGAACTCTGAGTCACGCGCTAGCACGCCTTCTATCTCGGCTAGCGCGTTCAAGCGCCTCAGCAGTTTGGTCGGACTGTACTGAACCTCATTACCGGCGGAAAGCATGCTGATGGTCGTCGCCAGAACGAGGCCCGTTCGTTGCAGCGAATTTGCGATTGCGTCGAATGTCGCATCGTCTTCGAACACCTTTGGAACTAGCTCACTTCGCGCGACTGTCGTCGCAGCCAACCTCACAGATGAATCGGCGCTTCTTCCCGACGCAGGCGTGGGTGTTTCGTCCGTATAAGCATTCGATGTTCGCAACAATGTACCGAGCAAAATGACCTCATCTCGCCGCAACGACGCCAGCATGTCCGCGAAATACAAAAATTCGTCCGCGGCGATCGCTCGATCGCGCACCTGCCCCGCAAAGACGGCAGCAAGTAGACGCAAGTTCAGTCTTGCAGCTCCCTCTTGAGCCGAACGGAGGTAGCGATAGACTATCGCGATGCTCTCGTCGGATGCGGCTTCTCCGGGAGTGATAGCCCCGAAAGCCAACTCATCAAACAAGATAGCGCGCGACCTGCTAAGGCGCGCATCGAGAAGCTCCTTGAGCGCAAGTCCGGCCAAATTCCCGCCCTGCCAACTCGCCCAGTTGAAGATGTCCCCGATCAAGGCAGCCAGCATTTCACCCATTTTGCCATTCTTCTTTGCTTACAGACCAAGGGCTTTGCGAAGCGCCTTAACTGAACTCGCGGTTGCTTGGCCTGGGCGATTATTTACAACGCCTGGGACGTTCACGTCCCGCAAAAGCTTCGTGCCCCTCATATTGAGAAGACTCGGATTTCGCTTCAGAGCGACGCCGATCAGGATATTCTCTACCGCCTCAATCGCCGGATGATCTTGCGCCGATGGCGCTCGGAACTTTCCTGTGCGGCCAACTTTCGGCAGTAAAAAGAGCTTTGGCTTCCCGTTAGGCACTTTCTGCAGTGCCTCGTTAAACAGCGCTTGCTTGTGAAGCGTCAGACATTCTTTCGCAAAGGTCTGCCTTCCTGCCATCCCGACGTACCAGACCACACCCCGTATCGCGAACAGGTAGCAACCGATCGCTGAAGACAAACCTGGAACAGCCTCTTCGACTTGGTCCCACAAAACACGCTGGTCACTTCCGCGGCGTGCGACCAGCTTGCCTTGTCGCGGAACGTCGAAGGGGCCGTGTACCTTGAAGTCCATTTTTCCCTTATAGGTTTTGTTTTCCGTCCCAACAAAAGGAACCGGCGAAGCGGCCAATCGTCACGTAGACGATACAACATCGGATGGTTGGAACACATATCGCACGCCGACCTTCGTTCCTACCGCTCTCGCTCGCACTGGCTTGCCATTGGAGTCGCGCGCGCTGATTAGGAATGTCAGCTCATGAGGAAGGGCCATTGCAAACGTCAACGAAAATTTCAAGGTTCCACGCACCCCGACCGGTGGGAACTCTTGCTTGAATTTGCAACCGAGTTCTTCTACAGCGACATCAAACGCGGCCCCGCCTATATTCTGCACCTCAAAACCACAAGACAAGTTGCCACGTGCGCCGCCCCCAGACGGGCATTTCACGACCCATTTCGGTTCTGGAACCCATCGCGGCTCGGGTGCCGAGTTTATGGTTATGGGTGAATTGTCGATCTGGATCCTCCCGTTGTGGCCTTGACGCACCTGGACCCCCGATGAATTGTGCGATTCCGAACTATCGGTCGTAGGCGGCGCTTTCAACAACTTGCCAATGCTTGCGAACACACCGAACAACGGCCCAAAAATACTCATGATGGTCTTCATTTTTGTCAGATCAAACATCGATTTCCCATGTCGTGGTCTTTCTATGCGTTACACCGTACGTCCGGATCGTGAACGCCGACGTACCGGTGCGGCTCGCCGCGAATAGCCGCGCCGTTATTCCCTTCGTTGACCAGCGCACGAGCCAGGCCGCATGCTGCAACGCCGTCGCCTGCCAGGACTCGCTTGCCATCCGCCCCAACCGCCCAAATTTCAAACATGCCGTATTCCGATCGTGCTACTTCTTAAAATCTTCCTTCGCCAAAGGAGTCGCCAACTTCGTCTGTTCTCCGGCTCGGCAGACGCGCTTTTTGAACGTCTTGGGGCTGCTCGTAAGACCATGCGAAAGCTGTCTCCGAATCATCAGAAATGTGGCACTCCGTCTACGGTGTGCGCCAAATTGCGGGTGACCACGTCGGTCATCCGGCTCGCAGAGCACTGAACCCGGACCATCAGCAACGCTACAGTGCCTCCGTCGCGCACTTCCACCGCGTATAGCTCGATCTTAAAAGCGCACACTTTTGAGCAAAGATTGCCGCCACTTCAGCAGGCTAGCAGTGTCGAAACGCTCTCCCTTGAATTCAAACTGCTTTACGACCTTCCCCTTTGCGCGTTCTTCTTTAAGAAAGTCGCGGATCTCCATCCATCGAATTTCCCCGTTTGACCACCGTACTACAAGCATCACAGGTGCGATTTGGTTCGCCCAATACTCTGCATGACGCGGATTTTTGATCGTGAAGATCTCTTTACCGTCTTTGTTCGTGCGCAAATACGAATCGCCGGATTTGAGCTGCAGAAACAACAGCTGGCCGGATGCAGTCTGGTCATCCCAGCGGAATTCGATTTCCATGTCAACTCCGTGGTCGCTCACTGGCTTCTCCCTCGACAGTTGCTTCGCAAGCGCCACGTTTGCAATGACTTCGCCAACCAGGAGACGCTCTTTGCTCTCATTGTCCAGCTCTTCGCTTACCACGCCTTCCAGTCGCCTCACCTTGCGTCGAAACTCATCCGATCCATACAGCTTCTCCAGCTCGTCGACCAGGTTTATTCTCTCTTCGCAGATAAGGCATATCATGTCATCCCGACCCATGTTGCGACGTTTCTCCGCCGCATCCAGATCGGCGACGGGATGCCCACAGGTGGGGCAGAAATAGTGTCGTCGGCGCACAACTTGGCTCGCGCGCTGTAGCAAATGATCGTGAACATATTTAACAAATATGATCTGTTCTGCAAGGAGCGCTTCTGGATCGCAATACACCTCAACGACTGCTGCAGATGCGCCCGAGCGCCGTGCAAGCTTGATCCCGATCCTGTGTTCACCTTTCGTCTGAAATTCCGCTGCATCCTGCCAGAGTTCTTTGCGTTTGAAGTGGTTGGTATGATCAAGTCGAACGACAAGCGTGGAATAGATCTCATCCACTACACCGTCGAAGGTATAGCTCACGAGAACCGCAGGGTGTCCGCTTAAAGGTGGCCTTTCCCGCTTGTAATAAGTCGGAAACACCAGCAGCACATCTTTCTCGGTGAGTTCCTTTGCGCACAGCCCGCGCTGCAATAGTTTGCGGTGCATTTCCAGCAAAACAAAACGCTCGTCCACCGGATCAATCCTTTCGAATGCGCCGTACTCGAGCTCCCCACTCAGTACCCTCTGCTCGCTGATGCACCCCAGTTCGTTCGGTTCCCTTCGCATCGTGGCGATCACTGCCTGACTATAGGCGTTGATCAGTTCCGGTTGCAGAAGGATGAACGCGCCGAACTCCAGCTCTATGATGACGCCGGGCCCCGAAAGTAGTCGCAGGACGGCGCGCAGTTCGTCGTCAGAAAAATTTACCTCCCCTGACGGTAGTCGGATCTTCAAGGCATCACGCAGCTCATTAAAACGCATCAGGACGCGTCCGCTGTCTTTGACCCGGATGATTTCTTCCTTCAGACGCTTGAAGAGAACGGGCGACGATCGCCAAGGAATGTTGGACCAGTCAATGCTATCCACGATGAACCTGTGCAGGTCCTCACAACCTTTTCCAGTCCTTGCACTCGTTTCGATGTAGCCAAGGAAACCATGCTCTTCTACGTAGCTCCGGATGTCGTGCTGTCGCAGCGGGACTGGACTCGCGTCGATACGACCAGCGACCAGCAGCTTGGCAAGGGACTTGTCCTTCGAACGGATGAGATCGCGATCCCACTGCGAAAGGCTATCGAACACGTTTGGTTTCTGCGCATCGAAGACCAGGATAGCGAGTGCCGTTTCATCCATATAAAGCTGGTGGATCAAACGCTGATCGGCCTGTCCGCCGAAGTCCCACAGCCATATTTCCCTTTCTGCTTCATTGCCCGAATCGGCCGGCAATGACCATTGAGTCGCCCATGCTCCGACCGTTGACGCGCTCGCGTCCCAGGTGCCGTGAACCAGTCGCTTTGACAAGCCCGTTTTTCCTGCTCCACTGTCGCCGACCAGTAACACCTTGGCGTTGGTGTACTGGACCTGTTGACCTGGTTGCGCCGCAGCGCCGTCAAAAGCCGCGGTTACGGTCGGAATCGTCCCGCGGACACTCCACTTGTAGAGCGCATCGCCATCGCCAGCGACGACCGCATTTTCGTCGACCGCCAGCGCTAGGACATCGTGCTCATTGCCGTCTAAGACCCTGAGGAGCTTCCCGTTATGAGTACTCCATAGACGCACGTTTCGATCCTCTCCTGCCGAAACAAATGCGCTTCCTTGAGGATGCCACGCAAGGAAGCGAACCGCAGCGGTGTGCGCGACAAATTCATTCAGGCAGAGCCCGGTGCGAAGATCCCACAGGCGGACCGTTTTATCTTTTGACCCGCTTAACAGCATTGATCCGTCCGAGTTCAGCGCCAGAACGGTTACGCTGCCAGTGTGGCCCTCGAGCACGCGTTGGCAATGTCCTGTATGAATATTCCAGACGCGAACAGTTCCGTCGGCACCCGCTGACAGGAACATCTTCGCTTCATACCGGACGCAGCAGACACCACCCGGGTGCCGCAGTTCTCGTGGGACATCATGCGGGCTATCCCAGATGGTAATTAATTCGTCCTCCGAAAAGTAGACGATTGATCCATCTGCATCGACCACTGTGGATTGCACGTTGACATTATGCGAGATCGTCTCGAGGCAATCGCCAGTGGAGAGATCCCATATCCTGATGGTCCGGTCGACGGAGCTCGACAGCAGTTGCCCCCGCGCCCCGACGATGGTCAGGCTGGAAATGGGCCCCCGATGACCTTTGAGTGTCTTCGCGATCTTGCCAGATTCGTCGAGGTGGACGAGGTCGATACGGCCATCACCTGCACCGAGCGCGACGGTGTTCAGTTCGATGTCTATCGCCATCGCTCGGACGCGCTGCACGTCATTGAACTTGTGCCTTTCCCGTGGCGATAGTCGCGGTACGGACAAACCTCGAGCCGTCGGTTTCTCCGCGGGCGCCCGGCACAGGGCAACAATCCGTGTCATAACGGCAATGCGGTCGGCGTCTTCTTCAAACCATTCAATATGTTCGATATTGCGCAATGCCACCGGCCAGGGCACCGCATCGACCCGAACTGGCACGAACCGTCGATGTGGATTCGCCGGGTCGCGAAATCTCAGCGAGATTTCTTCGAACCGCCGGACGTGCAGATCAGTAGCGAATGACGTTATGAACAGCAGCAGCACGCGGGACTGGGTCACTGCGCGAAGCGCTTCATACGCATCGTCGGGCGTTGCACCTGACTCGGCGACGCGGGCACTAATGGGCTGACTGCTCCAGACACTCAGCCCGGCGGACCTCAAACTTTGTGACACATGCTCAATGAGAGCTTCGTCGCCGTCGGCAAAGCCGACAAAGACGTCATATCTGAACCGTTCGTCGGTCATGGTGGCGTCGCCCCCTCAATTTTGTTTGCACAGTTCTCTTGATTTTGATCTCACGGCCAACGCGGCGCCCCGCGTCCCGCAAACATGCGCCGGTATGGCTCATTGTCGATCATCAGGTGGTCGATGAATTCAAACACCCGCTGCGCGTCGAGTTCCTCATGGATACGCGAGACCAGTTCGGCGCGCAAACGGCGAGGTCTGGATGAATACGTGCACGCCGCCCGCCATCAGGCCCTGGCGCACGCATGCGCGCGGCCGCGGTGCCGGCAAACCTGCGTACCGCCATCGACAGGTCATCGAGCGTCATCACGGGACGGCCGAACGAGCGGCCTCTGGCCTGTCGGGCGCGGACCGAATAGACTCAATCAGATTCCCGAACATCTCATTGGTGTTCGGTATCTCGTGTTTTCCGCTGTCTGTCACAGGACGGTGCCGGTGTGCTCTACAGCACCAAACCGAGTTCCAAAAACTTCCGCCTGATCTGGAGGCACTTCAACCGGCAGCGAGCGCAAGCCGTGGTCGCGCAGCCAAGCGAACCGATGGCGCCCGTCTGCAAAGCTTGGTATTCCATCCTCCTCCAAACATAGGACCGGCACGTCCACGAAAACGGCAGCCTCTAACCAACGCCCAAATTTCGCGTACCGATCGACGTGCAACGAGCCGTGGCCAGCAACACCCACATAGTCGTCGCTCGCGCGCCATGCCGTATCGAGTGCCGCGACAGAAACCCAAACCAATGCGTCGGCCGAGGTATCTTCCCAGCCATTACCAATGCCCCGTCGTCGCCAAACTGGGTTATCTATCCACCGCATATCGCCCTCGGACTTTCTTTTTCAAATGTCGGCCCCGCATCGGGGAATCGTAGATTTTTCTAGTGTCAGACTCGGCCTGAACCGGTCTATCAATTCCGCATGCAAACGGCGGAGCCGCTCCGCTGCCTCGATCGCACTTGCAACGTCTGTCGAACGTCCATCGTCTTCGCCCGAGCGTTCCGCCTTCAGCTTTCGGACCGTCTCATTAGAACGGTCGACGGCATCTTGGATGTCGTCTAGATACAGAAGCAAAGTCGGCCCAAACAAGAATTGCGCGTCCATCTTTCGCCTGAGAAAGTCCGCGAGTCGCTCCTCTTGCTCGTCCGTGCTTCCGTTGATGTGAGTGAGTCTACTCGCCAACTGGCGCTCGCTCCCGCGCAATAACGAGCGCACTAAGCGGACCTTGTCAGACAGCATGTGTCCTTTTCCTCCCAGCGAAGGGTGAACAGTTCAAACCTCTTCAGTTTCTTCTGCACTGGGCATCCATGTGCCGCGCAACATCCAGGAGCCCGGTGACAGGGTGTGGAGGATCGGCGAGCGCGAGACGAGCGCTCGAAGCGTCAGATCGCTCATCTGGCCCGTATGCACCAGCTCGGATGCCAGCACGTTCCACGTCACAATCGGGCCGTGCCGCCGGAACACTGGGAATAGCCGGTACTCCTGCTCGGTAAGCTCCCGCTTCGGGTCGAGGCGAATCGCCGGCTGATAGCGCCCATGCGCTCCCGCAATGAACTTGAGGCGAGACAGGACGGCTCGCGTGACAAACGCCGGCGGAACCGGATACTGAGTCGAACAACGTTCCTCGCGGTTCAGTCGAAGCTCCCTCATGCGATCCACTGCTCCCAGCGCGGCGTCGACCGAAATAGCCGAGTCGGTAACTGAGCAGACACGCCGAAGCGCCTGAATGATCGGGTTATGTCGAGCTGACTCGCCGTACCAGAACCACTCCTGGCCCGCTCTCGCCGGCCGATCGAGCCACTCGAAGCCTTGACCAGTCTGCACGAGCTCGCGAATGGATCTGACGGCGTCAAGCTCCCAGCCAAGTTCAATCGCGTAGCCCATAAGAACGCCCACGTGAGCCGCCCCGACAGCACTGATCATTGCCAGTGCCATCTCGTGTACCGCCTTAACCCGCTCGTCCCCGGCGCCCGAACGGGCATCGGAATAGAACAGATATGCTTCAAGCGAAAGAAGATGGGTTGCGAGAAAGTCTCGCGCGAAGCGCCAGGCATCCTCAAGGCTGGGGCCCTCGCCCAATAATGGACGCAGGACTGCTTCGAGGTGCGCCGTTGTGCAAGGCAAGTGTTGCTTCGCCGCAGCGTCAATCGCGTGGAAAACGTCGACAAATTCGTTCGGCAAAGCAGGGGCTCTCGTTCGCATCAGCTTGAGGATCTGGCATGCACGGCCTTCGGTGATGCCATGCTGCGAGGCGACCGACGCCAGAGTCCGGTCCTGCGCGTTGATGCCGTAGCGCATCGCGAAAAGTTCTGCGTTGCGCTCTACCGTTCTTGGCGTGCTCCCCGCCGCAAGTATGCGCCCAACCGCGACGATAGTTTCAGCGGCTGTGCGAGTCGCCTGCACTTCTCGGGCCAGGAGGGACGCCGCGGGCGTCGCCGAAGCGCGTGCCTTGCCCAGAAGCCAGCCCGGTTCCATCGCCAGCGCTTTCTCCCATGCTTCCGCCTGGTCGGTGGTGATCGAATGCGGAATACCCGAGTTTTCCCATTGCCGCAAAGCTCCATCGCGAACCTGCAGCTGCAGAGCAAGGCGATGACGCGCGATACCCAACTGCTCCCTGCGCATCCGGGCGCGCTTGCCGGCCGCAAGAAGCTCCGACCGAAGCGTACCGTCCGCATCAGTCTCTACCGTCGCCGGGTCTTGCGGTGCTTGTGCATCCAGTATCCAGTCAGCAGAGACGCCAAGTACTGCGGCAAGCTGCCGCGCGTCATGTCGGCGAAAGGTGTTGGGCACCCCTCTGACTTCCCAGCGGGTGACCGACGACAGATGGATGCCGCTCGACTCGGCGACCTCCTTGCGGGTCAAACCCAACGCTTCGCGCCGGTGCCGGATTTTATTGCCGATCACCCGCGTCGGGGCAACACCCCGACCAATCATCCCTACCTGATCCATGTCTCGCTACCCTACCTGTCTCGTACCGGTACCTGCCACGACGCGCGAACCATCGGCTTTCTAGGTTGTCGGCGAAAGGCGACAATTCTTTAGTGTCCCGGTCGCAGCGATCCTTGACTTTTTGGCCTGTGAAGGCAGCTGCTTCGCCTGATAGCCTGTTTTCTGTTTCCGTCATGACATTTTCTTGAAACGTATTGGTACACTTCCGGCGACGACGGAGAACGAATGCATGACGACATCGGGCGAACTGTTTGAGCAGGAATTCGAGACGTGGACGCCTGCTCAGGCTAAAACTTTCTTTCGCGCCGGAATGGTCGACGATTTCTTCGCGACGAACATCGGTAGCGATCTATGGGTGCTGACGCTCGTGGTCGTTGGCCGGCAAGGGCGTCAGATGCAGGTGCAGTTGCGCCCTGCTCGCGAGCTCGATCCTCGCAAGGTGCGTCAATTCAGGACGCTGGACGCTGCCATCAACGCGGCGGGCGAGATCGGCTTTGACGTCCGCACAATAGGGATCGCTCGCATTGGGCAACGCTCGGTGCAGCGTAACGGTAAGACTCCGCGTAGCGCACACGAACATCGCTGCATGTTGCCGGATACGGATTAAGTAGCAAACACTCAGCCATACGTTTGAATCAATTCTCGAAGACACACGCATGAAGCTGTCGAACGTCTCCAGCATTTTTACCGCCCTGCTTTTTAGTGTTTCCCTCGCCGCATGTGACGGCAAGTCGTCGCCAACGAAAGAAAACTTCGCGAAGGCCGTGCAGAACCATTTCGACGGCAAAGACGCGGTTTGCATCTTCACCGGCGCTGTGCCGTTTGATGCCGCGCGTTACTCTTTCGAGGAACGATCCGCCGAGCCTTTGGTGAAGCTGGGCCTTTTGACCAAAGAGCCGACGAGCGTCCAGGATGATGGATCGGCACACAGGATGATTCCCGGCTTCCACTATGCGCTGACTGACGAGGGCAAGAAGGCATATCGGGCCGCGAATCCCGCGAAAGAATCGAAGATCTGCGGGGGCAAAGCAAGACTTCTCGCAATAGCGCCGGCGATGTCGGTGCCCGACAAGCCTAACTTGGGCGACAGGGTGCTCGTGAGGTACGAAGCAAAGCTTGTCGACCGTCCCCGTTGGGACGACGAAGCCGTTCTGCGGCCAGTGCACGTCGAAGTTTTATCAACAGAAAATGACCAGTACCACGGAGAGTATTTTCTGGAACTGACGAACGACGGTTGGGTTGTGAATCCAGCGCTGCTTTAACAGTCGAGAATGAAGGGAATTTCCAACAAGACGTTGAAAGTGGTGGCGGTCCGCGTCAATCCGCAGATCGAGCACAGACTTCGCGTGCTCGCCGATATAACGGGCCGCAGCCAGTCCTTTTTCCTGCAGCAGATCATTGAGCGAGGAATCGACGCGATGGAACAGACATGGCTGCCCTCGGCGACGCTTAAGAAGATACGCGAGGGTGACTTCCCCGAGTTGCAGCAGCCCGGCTCGACGCCCGATCTCTTCACCGATTAGTGTTGTTGGAGTTCCGGCCCTATGGCAGCGCCGCTGGGACCCGGGCAGTATTCGCTTGTGTCGCGGGGCCGCGTTCTAGCCGGCCTTCCGCAACCGTCTCGCGCGTGGCTCGATATAGAAACCAGAGCAGCATGGCCGCGCTTGTGTAGAGGCCCGCGCCGACTCCGATCCAGACACCGGTCGCACCCATCCGGCAGCCCACGCCAAGCCACCAGGCGAGCGGGATGCCAATAAGCCAGTAGCCAACAACGGCACTGTAGATCGTCAGGCGTCCCTGATCGAGACCACGCAGCGCGCCCATTGCAACGTTCTGCGCGCCGTCCGCCGCCATGCAGAGGGCGCCCACCACGATCAGACGCCATGCAAGGGATGCCACTTGGTCGCGGTCGGGGGTGCCCGCCGGCAAGATGGCCGCGATTGCAACGTGGCCAAGTGTGAGCAAAATGACGTTGATCGCGAACATCGCCGCGATCCCAAAGCACACTGCCTCCCAGCCAATGCGTAGCGCCGTGCGGCGAGAGTGTGCGCCGAGAGCTCGGCTCGTCAGCGTCGCGGCCGCTTGCGACACGCCGAACGCGAGCATCAGCGGCAGCAAGGTACATTGATTGGCGACCTGGTGAGCGGCAAGGTCCAGCGCGCTGCATGCGCCGCACACCAACGCGACGAGGGTAAAGAAGCCGGCCTGCAGCGCGGCTGTCAAACCAATGGTGATGCCGCGGCGAAAGATTCGCTGCGCGTCCCGAACTGTCGCAACGAGCGACACGGCGGGCCGCGACCGCCTCATCGACCGACGCCGCGTTATCCATGCAGCTGCGGCCATTGCGACGAACGCGGCTGTCGTCGTGACGCCGGAGAGCAGTAAGGCGCCCGTAGCAGAAATGCCGTGCCGGGACAGCCATGCGTACCCAGCTCCGGCAAGAGCAGCCTTCACCGCAACCGTCGCCGCAGCGACGCCGGTCAGACATTTGACGTTCGGTTGTAAGGAGAGGACTCCACGATAGCAGACGGCGACAAACAGAAAAGGCACCCCGGGAGCAACGCCATACAGATAGGCGGCGCCATCGTGCCCGGCGCTTCCGCCCAGCGCAAATGCCCTCAATAGCCCGCCCGACGCAACTAGAGCGAGGGCCGCAATGACGCCGAGGACGCAGGCGAGTGCGACCCCGCCATGGAGGACGCTGGACATTTCGCTCTGGTCTTTCTTCCCGGCCCGATAGGCGGCTTCATGTCCTACGGACGAAACTATGCTGACGCCGATCGACGCCACAAATATCAACACCGCGGCGCCGATTCCGCCGGCAGCGACCGCGTTCGCGCCGATTCGGCCAAGCAGGATAGTATCGATCGCGACCGTCGCGGCGACTGGAATCTCCATCGCCGCAAGAGGGACAGACAGGCGGAATAGCTGTGCTGCGCGAGTCAGGGGGCTGGACACTTTTGACGGATCGCTCGATAGGACCATCGGCACTGTGCAGAAAATGTGCCGTGTGCGGTGCCGGAGTCGCGATTGGCCAATTGGCTGTTCCGGTTGCGTTGCAGGCCTACAGTTCCCGGCCATAACAGGTCATTTGATGTCCCATGCGCCGTGCCGCCCGGGCGTCAGATTTAGCTTGGAAACCGTCGCCCGCCAACCAATGCTAGATGTTGTTGTCCGCTCAGCCTAATATAACGATAAGCAACTTTTTTAGCCCGTCTCATCATAGTTTTTCGTTTGACATTAAATCGATTGAATATCCAAGTGCGTGGACGGTGTCTATCAATTGTTTCAAAGGCTGATTGTCGAACGCGTGCCAGCCTTCTGCTTGTAATCTCCTCACCACCGCCGCTTCCGCCTCGCGAATAAGCTCTTCGTCTCCAAGGACCAAGTCTCTGTGTTCAAGCGGCCTGAGGCATGCCGGGATTGGCGCTTGCTTCATATTTCCCGTGTCCCAAGCCAGTCGTACAAAACTAGGAACGAAAAGACCGCCGCATGCGAATCGCCCTTTGTTACAAAAGCGCAGGGTGCCGGACTCATGTTAACCTCGAGAAAGACTGGCCGACCTTCGGTGTGAATATAATCGACGTCAAAAAATGCACATTGAATTTTTTGATATATCTCGTCGGCAACGTCAAACATTTCAGGACTTGTTTGTTCGAACCGTAAAGAGACATCTCGCGATTCGCGATAGTCAATCGCATTGTCGTGAACTGACGCAATAACAGTTAACGCGAGCCATTCATGGTCGCGCGTTCTATAAAAGTGTACCTTCGCCGACGCCCCTTCAATGCGCCGCTGCAACTGGACGGGAATATCAGCGCGGCGATGCGGCGTGATATTAAGTCTTGAGTCCAGTGCATTAACCACGGTACTCCGCTGCAATGACATCGACTTTATTATGGGTAAGTTAGCGCCACTCATTCGATCGACCACGTTAACTAATCGAGTGAACGGCACAAAATGCAGGAGCGACTGTAATTGAAAAGGCTTCGATCCGTACGTCGCCTCTTCAAATCCACCATAGAAGTAGTTCCCAAGAGGAAACGCATGAATGGTGAGAAATGAGTGTAAAAGCGCAAGGGTGGTGCGGCAATTTTCGTCCGTCACCGATGGTAAGCGAATGTACCAACAGGTCGCTGCATCATCCAATTTGATATCCATGCGACGAGGAAAAGTTAACTGCAAAGCGGTATATGAATTTGAAGACACAATGGTCCAGCATGTCTTGAAGGTCGATATGCTTAAGCGGATGACCTCCGCGTCTAATGAGCTCGCAATCTCTTGCCAGAAACATAGTTGCGGGTCGGTCTCAGCGCCGATGCAAACGATTCGCCTAGTAAGCATAAGGCAGTACCTCACTTGCCATGGATGCATATAACGCACAGACATGAATGTCAGCGCAATCTCCGATGTCTAGATGAGGACGAATGGCGCCGAATGTAATATGCCCAGATGCTCCATCGGCAAAGAACAAGACTTGGCAAATCGTTAAGCAAAAGTGTTCCGCCAATAGCTTGACGAAATGTAATATTTTATCGGATGCTGCAAAGCCTTCGCGATTAGTTAGGCGAAAACAGTAGATTTTCCCTCCGACATAGGAGGCAATGCACGCGCTGCCTGATGGTATTTCATAAGTCAAAGCAAGCTCGCCCTCGGCAATAGGTCGGCTTGCCGGTGTCCAATTTCCGTAATCGTAAAGTTTGTCAGATATAACAGTGTATTCAGGATCGAATTTCCGACATTCTGCGTCACTCATGCGACCAAGGTAGTACTTCGGGATTCCAACAGAAGGACAAAGCTTACGGGCCGTTGCCCATTGATATGGTAGAGTGCGAGTGAATCCGGAGAGCCCCCCCTGCGACGGTCTATTCGCCACGTTGGGCAGTGCTGATAACGCTGATAGAAGGTATGCAAAGAACTCTTCTTGTGCGTACTTTCTGTCTTCCGGAGCGAAATCCTGAAACAGCCCGCTCTCCAGCGATCGAAGATCGTTTAAAACTCCTAGCACATTACCGGAGGTGAATTCATCGTCTTTGTAGCGCCAAGAGATGTTTGTTTTTCCACATGTATGAATGGTGTCATGGACACTGATCTCGTTTATCAATTGATAATGGTCAAGCCACGCAATTTTAACAGAATAGCGAGAAGAAACGTAGTTGTAAAAACCCAGTAAGGTTTTGTTTTCTCGGGCTCCCAATAGAATTAGCATAAACCTACTCCGCAAAGCCGTAGGGTGGCGGCGACTAGTAGAGACACCAAAAGTCTCCTCACGGGTTCAATAACTCGTCGACCGTTATTTTGGTGAAGAATCCTTCGGCCACCATCGGGTCGCTCGTTGCAATATTCCAGGCCTCTGCCCAATCTGACGCGGAGATTACTTGGATTCCGCCTATGCCGCTTGAGAAAGCGGCACATGCTATCAATCGACCCTCACTCGTAAGTGACCTTAAATGGGTCATATGCGCTTCCTGCAGAGCATCAGAAGTCGCACGATCACCAAGATTTGATTCTAACTTAACAAGAAAGTTGTGCTTTCGCTCAGTTACGCGGAAAGTGCTCTCCGTCAATCCCTCGGTTACTGCCCAGTGGAGTTCCTCATTAATTTGCATCACATTCTTGTTGCAGCCGCCCATGATTAACTCCGTATATACGGTAGAAAGGAACATGCGTCGGACAACTAAAACGCCTATGTCACTGATGCTGCACGAACGACGACCAGAACAAAGTCGACGGGTCGCCCTTCGCTTACGGTTTCGGCTTCCAATACTTGAATAAATTAGTCGAAAAGTGCCTGTGTTCCAGTCTTAACGCAGCCTTATGTGTGCTGTCGCACAGAAGATGGGTTTGCAGCAGTAGCCAGGCATCCGCACCATCCGCTCAAAGGCCTTTTTCGACGCTCCTATGGGGAAGGCTTTTAAAACGCGTCTCGAAATCGGCGACCGGCCACGACCGCATGATCACATGTATGGTGATAAATGAAATTGACGCAGATCGGTGTTCGCGAGCGTGCGGTGTCGTTCTGGCGAGGCTCTCGCCGCAGCCGCTGGGTCAGCTAATGTCTGGCAATGACCATTTCTGCCAAGGACACGACACTGGAGGCAGTTTCTGATGGCTGACCGAATTGGGTTGCTTTCGGCCTTCGAGCCTTCCACAGTTCAGTATCCCACGCCCACTGAATGCGCGAGATGGCCGAGTTCGTCTGCGCTGCGGCCAGCTCCGCACGCAGATCGGCCCATCGCGCGATCAACGTTGGATCTGGGGTCAGAAACAGCGGGCGGTTCGTCCATCCAACGACATGTGCGCCGTTCCATTGTGTCTCAAAGACTCGCAGCTCTTCGTCCTCGCTAACGCCCGAGCTTACGAGATCGTCAAACGACTCCAGGTTGAAGAGTTCAAGCTCGTCCTGATGGATACCGGATACAAGCGAAATGGCTGCAGAGAAGAAGCGCCTCGCGTCTTCGCGCGTGGCACACAGCGCAAACGCATCGACGATCCCGTCGGGCGTCTGCCACATCATGCGGTAAAGCAGCTTCCTGCATTGTTGCGATAGCTGGCTCATTAAGGACCCCTCGCGCTTTGCGGCGAGCATTCGGGCGCCCGCTCGCCGCGCCTTGACATTGGATGGCGAACTGTACGATAGGCCACAGATCCATTCTCGCCGTGCCGCCAATTATTTGCCTCGCCCTTCCCTGCACCTGTTTGTCGACGCAACCCCTTCTCCCTGGAAGCTGGGTCTTGGCGAAGCGCTAGCTTCGCGTATGATTGGTAAGGCGCGCTTTCAGTATATACATTTATGGATGCAGAACTCTGGCGGACCGACCCGGAAGGGGCTTATGGCGAATGGCAACGCGCCGAAGCGACTGGCGCGGACAGACGTGCGTTCGCGGAACGCTCCATCGTCCAGCACCGCTCGATGTTCGCCCGCTTCCACCGCTACCTCACAGGTCACGGCGTCACGGTGATGGAGTTCGGCACCGACCACATCGACGGCTTCTTTGCCGACCTGGATCGTGACTGCGCGCCTGGCACATCGACCCGTCTGCGCTACCTGAAGCTGCTGGACCGGCTCTCGCGCCATCTTTCCCTGCTCGGCCTGCGCACCGACAATCCTGCCGCAGCCCTGCTACCACGCGAGCACTGGCCGGAGGACGAGCCGATGCCGGTGTTCCTGTGGCCGGACGAAGATTCACAACTGCACGACCTTTGCCGCGCCACGGACTTCGAGTCGTTCAGGGAGATGCGCAACCGCGCGATCGTTGCGCTACTGCTTGGCACCGGCATTGCCGCCGCCGAACTGGTCGCGCTCACAGTCGACGATCTTGACGTGGGCGCGCGAGCCAGCGTGTTCGTCCGGAAACGCGGTCCGCGTATTGCGCGCCGCGTGCCCATCGACCCGTTCGCCGTTGATCTTCTGCGCGCGTACGCGAAGGCGCGCGCCGGACTGTCCGTCGGCGATGGTCTGCTGTTCATGGCGACGGCGGGCGGCAAGCCGATGAAACCCGCGACGCTCGGGCAGTGTGTGCGAGCGGCACTGCGCGCGATCGGCGCGGCGGCCGCCGACGAAAGTCCGCGGCTGCTGCGCAACACCTATGGGCGCAGACACCTGCTGGAAGGCAAGACCAACGAACAGGTGAGCAACCTGTTGGGCCTGTCGAGCCATAGAACGGCCACACGGTTGCGCGAAACCATCACTGAAATGGGCGAGCCCGACGACGCTGATGGAGAAGGCGAAACCCGCGTCGCCTGACTGCCGCGCGCTTGCGGCGCTGCCTTGACTTCACCTTGCGACGCGTAGCCTGGTGAGTGAACCGTACACGGGGTACGGCCACACATCCGGGCCACAGCCATGATCTATAAGAGCGCATTCAAGGACATCATCTACCCGGCACAAAACCGGGAGCCTCGCGTCACCCAATACCGCATCGTGCTCATGAAAAACTCCAGGCGGGTTCGTGCGATCGTTCATCTCGTCGCCAACCAGCCGCCGCAACCTCAGTCCACCGAACTCGACACCGCGCTCGACGTCATTCTCAACCGGATCATTGGTGCGGAACTGATTGGCGTGCGCCACGACTGCGTCCGGCTGGTCGTTCAGGCCGATGCGCGGCTGACGGAATACCCAGTCACCTTCAACGCGCTGGATGTCGCGCGCCCCGGCAATGCGGCCTGGCGGCCGGCCACTACCTCAGATCAGCCAATACACATCCGCTCCCTCGACGTCGTCGGCGGGTCCGTCGCGTTTTATGTTGATCGGGAAGGCGGAGAACCCGTCAGCTCGGGCGTTGCGCGGATGCTCCGGTGAGTGCGCCGCGCCCCCGCTACGCCGTCGGTCGTTGGGAGTCCCTGTGGGCGAGCCACCCGTACATGTCGCACCGGATACTGATCGACCTCCCAGCCCGGAAAGTCATCGCCGGTGAACACCGCTACTGCAAGGAATGGCACTACATGAGCCCGCCCGACCTTGAGTACATGCAGCAAATACTGAACGAGACCTTCGACGACATCTTCGACGAGCCGCAGGACTACGACTTCAAACTGATCGACGAGGCGCCGTACTGGGCCGTCTATCCGTGGCCGTGGCCACGCGTTCCGGCGCTGACCGACGACGAAAAAGATGCTCATGATGAGGGAGACGAATAATCCGGCGCAGCAACTGGAACGGACGGATCGTCTCGGGTTGCGCGAAAATCAGCCGCCGCGAAAGGCGCGGCTAACGTTCAACGAGGCATGAATTGACAAACAGCGATACCCCACTGCAATTTGTCGTGACCCGAGACGACGTGTTCACCTTCGATCACGGCGAAATCTTCGGCACCATGTACCCGTCGCACGACAAGTTCGGGCTTGATGAATGGGTCTGGCGGCTCTCGAAGTCCGTCATCAACCGTGTGCGCGATGACGCCGGCGAGCTGCTGGAGGTAAAGGCCGAGACGGTGGTTATCAGCGAGGGCTATGCCACCACGGCCGCAGAGGCGGCGTACGACATGCGCGCCTGTCTGCATCGCCAGATCGAGAAAGCGGGCCAGGACGCGTAGCGCGCCTTGCGCTCGCCCGCAATCCAGTCTGATCGGCGTCCCTACGTCCTAGTAAGAGGACGGCGGCGGCATGCAGTTGACTCGCGATGCCACCGACGCTGACGTCGGTCGCGTACGTGTAGTTGTTTCAACGCGCGACAGGATTTCTTTCAGCCGTTCAACGCGTGACCGATAGGCCCGATTTGAGTCGACCTGGTGGAGCGCGGCTATCCGGTCCTGCCAGTAGGAGTGCGGGAACGGCCCTCTGCCGACATGCGGCAAAATCATTTCAAGGTGCTTCAGTTCGCTTTCCAGCTTGTGGTGATGCATTTTTTTTCAGGCGCCGGTTTCTGGATAAGTGCGGGACCAAGCATTCCGCGTGCCCGACTGTCCTCGGCCATCAAGAGGGAGCGGCGTCGCCGTGCCACCCGTTCGCCGGCGCTTCCAGGCTATACTGTGTTTTTATACAGTGTTTCGGGAGGAGAGTATGAGCGCACTTATGCTGCCCGAAGCGATCCATCCGGATTTATGGCGAGGCAACCAGTTGGCGCGCGCCCGGTCACGTGTCGTTGAGTGCGGCGACGGGGCGCTCGCACAGGAACTGCCAGGCGGCGGCTGGCCACGCGGCGCACTGACCGATCTGCTTGTCCAGCAGACCGGTTGCGGGGAACTACGCCTTCTTCGTCCTGCGTTCCAACAACTGGCATTGAAATCCCTTGTCATGCTTCAGCCGCCTCACGATCTTCAGCCGACCGCATTCGCCTGGTGGGGGCTAGATGCGGCGAACCTGATGACGGTGAAAGCGCCGAGAACGGCAGACGCGCTATGGGCCGCCGAGCAGATTCTGCGGGCCGGCACTTGTGGCGCCCTGCTTTTCTGGCAGGACCATGTGCGTCCGGAGTCGTTGCGCCGGCTGCATCTGGCCGCTCAGGCGTCCGAGTCACTCTTTTTCATGGTGCGACCTCTCGCGACGACGCGCGATGCATCTCCCGCACCCCTGAGGCTCGCCATTCGCGCCGCGAAGGATGGAGTCGATATCCAGTTCCTGAAACGCCGTGGCCCGGTTCGCGATGAACCGCTGTTCGTCGCATTGACGCCCTCCCCGATCCTGAACGTAAAACGCAATGCAACTGTGGATAGGCGTCCATCTCCCGTTGTTGTGCCTCGAAGTGTTCCGGCCGAAGTGGTCGCGTGATGCGCACGAGGCACCCGACGCAGCCGGAGGCCTTGCCGTGCTCGACAAGGAGCGCGTCGTCGCCTCGGATGCGATCGCGCGCGCAGCCGGTGTCTGCACCGGCATGCGCCGCGGCGGCGTGCTCACGCTCGCCCCGGCCACCGTCATGCATGAGCGCGACGGCGCAGCGGAAGTCAACGCCGTGCGTGAAGTGGCGACCGGTCTGCTGAACCTGTCGCCGCAGGTTGTCATCGCGGAAGAAAGTACGGTGCTGGTCGACGTGTCGGCCAGTCTGCGGCTTTTCGGCGGCATCCGGTCTTTGCGTCGCACGGCGCGCCGCGTGGCCGACGCCATTGGGGTGACCGCCACGATCAGCGTCGCGCCGACGGGACAGGCAGCGTGCCTACTGGCGCGATATAACGGCGGCACGGCGTTGTCGCATAATTCGCTCTCTCGCACGCTGGCTGACCGGCATCGGATGCGAGACGGTCGGACAACTGATGCGCCTGCCACGCGCGGGCCTGAAGAAACGGTGCGGAACGGCATTGCTCGACCTGCTCGACCTCGCCAGTGGAGATGCTCCCGAAGTGTATGAATGGTTTGAAACGCCGCCGACCTTTCAGGCGCGCGTGGAACTGCCCGACCGCATCGAGCACGCCGAAGCCTGCCTCTTTGCGGCACGCCGTCTCGTTGTGCAGTTGACCGGCTGGCTGTCACAGAAACAGCTTGCCGTGACGCGCATTGTGCTTCTGCTGGAGCACGAACGCGGCCGGGACGCGATAGAGCCGACAACGATTGAAGTGGCGCTGGCGGAGCCAACATGGCGCGAGGATCATCTCGTGCGACTGCTCAAGGAACGGCTGACACGCGTGGAACTCGCGGCCGCCGTCATCGCGCTCCAGCTCGTCGTGCAGGAGGTCAAGGAAGCGGAGGCCGCTTCGGACTCGCTGTTCCCTGAACCAGGCGGCACCGCATCCGATCACGCACGGCTGCTGGAACTGCTGGTCGCACGCCTCGGCCCGGAAAACGTATTGCGGCCCGCACCAGTTGCTGATCATCGGCCCGAGGTCGCGGCGCGCTGGGTGTCCGTGACGGACAAGACGAAGTACGTCGCGCCGGCGACCGACACGCCGCGCCCCACGTGGCTGCTCGAAGCGCCGATCAAGCTGTTGATGCGCGGTGAACGCCCCTTCTACGGCACGCCGCTTCGCACGGTCTCGTCTGGGGAGCGCGTCGAGGCGGGCTGGTTTCAGGGCGAGCCCGTGACGCGTGATTACTTCGTCGCGGAAGCCGACGACCATATCTGCTACTGGATCTTCCGGGAGCGGATCGGCGCCGTCGATGACAACGAGCCGCGCTGGTATCTGCACGGACTGTTCGGATAAGTCATGGCGCCGGGTTCCTTTGGCCTGCCCGGCTATGCCGAGTTGCAGTGCTCCTCCAACTTCACGTTCCTTCGTGGCGCTTCACACGCGGAGGAACTGGCTACGCGTGCGGCGCAACTCGGTTACGAGGCGATCGCCATTACCGACGAGTGCTGGCTTGCGGGGATCGTTCGTGCGCACGTCGCCGCGAAGGAGGCGGGGATCAAGCTGCTGGTCGGTGCGCAGTTTCGCCTGACCAACGCCGACGGCTCGCCGGCGCTCGCCTTCACGGCGATTGCGCAGAACCGCGACGGCTACGGCAATCTGTCCGAACTCATTACCCTTGCCCGCACACGCACTGCCAAGGGCACCTACCTGCTCTACCCGCACGACCTCGACCATCCTGACCCGCCGTACGCGCATCTGCGCTGCCTCCCCGACTGCCTCATCATCCTGACGCCGGATTTCCCGGCGAAAGACGAGCGTCTCGACGTTCAGGCGGAATGGGCAGCGCGCACGTTTGGAACAGACCGCTGCTGGATGGGCATGACCCTGCACGCCCGCGCGCTGGATGACGTGCATCGCAATGTCGTACTTGAGGTTGCCGAGCGGCACGGCCTGAATGTTGTAGCGACCGGTCAGGTGCTGATGCATGTGCGCTCGCGCAAGCCATTGCAGGACACGCTAACTGCGATCCGCCTGAACCAGCCCGTGACCGAGTGCGGGTTTGAGCTTGCCCCCAACGCAGAGCAGCATCTGCGCTCGCGCCTACGGCTCGCTAACGTCTATCCCGCCGAGGCGCTCGCGCAAACGCTCAACATCGCCTCACGCTGTCCGTTTGTGCTGGATGAACTGCGCTATGAATATCCGGATGAACTGGTGCCCCCGGGTACGACGCCGACCGCCTATCTGCGCGGCGAAACCTATCAGGGCGCGCAACGCCGCTACCCGCGCGGCATCCCGCACAACGTTCAGGTGCAGATCGAGCACGAACTGTCGCTGATCGCCGACCTCAAATACGAGCCGTATTTCCTCACGGTCTATGACATCGTTCGTTTCGCGCGCAACGAAGGTATCTTATGCCAGGGGCGCGGCTCGGCGGCAAACTCAGCCGTCTGCTATTGCCTTGGCGTGACGGAGGTTGATCCCGCACGCAGCAGCATGCTGTTCGAGCGGTTCATTTCGAAAGAAAGGGGAGAGCCTCCAGATATCGACGTCGACTTCGAGCATCAGCGCAGAGAAGAGGTTATCCAGTACATCTACCGGAAGTACTCGCGCACGCGCGCGGCGCTCGCGGCCGCGGTGACAACGTACCGCCCGCGATCAGCGATCCGCGATGCAGGTAAGGCGCTGGGCATCGACCCTGTCATCGTTGACCGCGTCGCGAAGGAACATCACTGGTTCGATTCGAGCGCGGACCTGATCCGGCGATTCGTGGACAGCGGGCTCGACCCCGAGACGCCGATGATCCAGCAGTGGGCCACGCTCGCCGCGCAGCTGCTCGGCTTTCCGCGCCACCTGTCACAGCACACGGGCGGCTTCGTGATTGCGCGCGGCAAGCTCTCACGCCTTGTGCCGGTGGAGAACGCGTCGATGCCAGACCGGACCGTCATCCAGTGGGACAAGGACGATCTCGAAGCGCTCGGCCTGCTCAAGATCGACGTGCTTGCGCTTGGCATGCTGTCGGCCATCCGCCGCACGCTTGAACTGGTATCGCAGCAGCGCGGCGAACCGTTCGAAATGCAGGACATTCCGCCCGAGGACGAAGCGACCTACGACATGATCTGCGCGGCCGACACGGTTGGCGTCTTCCAGATCGAGTCGCGTGCGCAGATGAGCATGCTGCCGCGCCTGAAACCACGCGAGTTCTACGATCTCGTGATCGAGGTTGCTATCGTACGGCCGGGCCCCGTTCAGGGCGGCATGGTGCATCCGTATCTGCGCCGCCGTCAGGGCATCGAGCCCGTCTCCTACCCGAGTCCCGACGTCGAGCAGGCACTGAAGCGCACGCTGGGCGTGCCGATTTTCCAGGAGCAGGTGATGCAGGTCGCGATGCTCGCGGCAGGCTTCAGCGCCGGCGAGGCCGACCAGTTGCGCCGCGCAATGGCGGCATGGAAGCGCAAGGGCGGCCTGCAGCACTACCACGAACGGATCGTCGAAGGCATGCTGCAACGCGGCTACGACCGGGAATTCGCTGAATCGATCTTTGCGCAGATCCAGGGCTTCGGCGAAGACGGCTTTCCCGAGAGCCATGCGGCGAGCTTCGCGCTGCTCGTCTATGCAAGCTGCTGGCTCAACCGCCATGAACCCGCCGCGTTCCTGTGCGCGATGCTCAACAGCCAGCCGATGGGCTTCTATTCGCCCTCGCAGCTCGTGCAGGACGCGAAGCGTCACGGCGTGGCGGTCCTGCCCGTTGATGTGACGATCAGTGGATGGGACTCAACGATGGAAGGCGATGGCAGTATGGCGCCCGTGCGGCTCGGCATGTCCGTTGTTCGCGGCATGCGTGAGGACACAGCCCGGCGCATTGAGGCAGCACGCGCGGTCAGGCCGTTTCGCGACGTCGCCGATCTTGCCAACCGCGCACAACTTGACCGCCATGATCTGCAGGTGCTGGCGGCAGCGAACGCGCTCAAGCCGCTCTCCGGGGACCGCAGACAGGCGTTGTGGGCGGCAGTCGCCGCGGTGCCCGACAAGGATCTGTTGCGTGCAACGACACGCGAGGAAGAGGCGCCGGCACTGACGGCCCCGACGGAAGGACAGGATCTGATCGCGGACTACCGCTCGACTGGCCTCACGCTCGGCCGTCACCCGCTTGCGTTGCTACGCGAAAAGCTGCTGTCCATGCGGCTGATGCCCGCCGAAGCGCTGATGCGCTATCGCAATGGACAGCTCGCGCGGGGATGCGGGATCGTGACCGTGCGGCAGCGCCCAGGCACCGCGAACGGCGTGATGTTCATGACGCTGGAGGACGAGACCGGGTCGGTCAATGTCATCGTCTGGCAGTCGGTGCTCGAGCGGCAACGTCGCGAGGCGCTC
>Ga0209796_10000194_pt1 | contig 63224 bp, 59 predicted proteins | sample AgamicOrSfrz_FD_187167 | JGI IMG/M metagenome (GOLD analysis project Ga0209796, IMG submission 187167) | Agave microbial communities from Guanajuato, Mexico - Or.Sf.rz (SPAdes) (version 2) | ecosystem: Host-associated > Plants > Phyllosphere > Phylloplane/Leaf | place: Guanajuato, Mexico...
TGCGAAAGCCCCAGCGCGTCGCCTCGTGTTCGCCCGTGGACACCATCATGCCGCGCGGCACGTTGCGGCGCAGTTCGGCGTAACCCCAGTAGTCGTCGGGCGACAGGCACTCTTCGATCCATTTGAGCCCGTACTCGTGCGCGGCGTGCGCGAGGCGCGTTGCGTACGGCACGTCGAGACTCATCCAGCAGTCATACATCAGCCAGAAGTCGTCGCCCACGCGGCTGCGCATGTCCGCGAGCTTTTCGAGGTTGAGTTTGAGCCCGGCTTCCCCTTCTGCCGGGCTATGCTGCAACGGCAGTTTTCCGCCGATGAAACCCATCTCCTTCGCCAGGTCGGGACGTGCGCCGGTCGCATAGAACATGAGTTCGTCGCGCACGGGACCGCCCAATAGCTGATACACGGGCTCCTTACGCACCTTTGCGAGCAGATCCCACAAGGCGAGATCGACGCCGGAGATCGTATTGAGAACCACGCCTTTGCGCCCGTAGTAAAGCGTGGCGTAGTACATCTGATCCCACATCTTCTCGATGTCGGTCACGAGTTGGCCTTCAAGAAAACGCGCAAGGTGTTTCTCGACGATGAACGCGCCGATCTCGCCGCCCGTCGTCACCGCGAAGCCGACCGTGCCGTCGCTTGCTTCTATCTCGACCACCAGCGTGCCCAGCACATTGATGCCAAACGACTGGCGGCTCTGGCGATACTCGGGATAGCGCGCCATCGGCGTGGAAATGTGATCGTCGATCCAGTGTCCGCCGGGCTGATCGTGGTAGTCCGCGCCGCCGCCGCGGACGATGAAGGCACGCACGTGCCGGATAGTAGGCATGGCCATGAGAGAGGGGCTCCGTGATAGGCGTCGAACGTGTCGCCGGAAATGTGCCCTTAGCGGGCGCGGTGCAGCAAGTCGTGGGTTTTGCCGGGTGCCTGTGCGTGACCACGCAGCAGCGTGCCGATCAGCAGCGCGGCGATGAGACTCGACGCGCCCAGCACGACCAGTCCCGCAGATGTCGAGGAAAACGCGTGTTCCGCAGCGGTGCGCAAGCTGGGCGCAATAAAGCCGCCGAGGCTGCCGAGCGAGTTGATCAGCGCGATGCCGCCCGCGGCGGCCGCACCGGTTAGCAGGCGTGTCGGGAAGGTCCAGAAAAGCGGTTGAGCCGCGATAAAGCCGCTCGCCGCGCAACACAACGCAACAAGCCCGATCGCGGGGTCATGAGCGAGACCCGACACGCCGATGCCAAGGCCCGCGACGACAAGCAATGCCGACGCCCAGAGGCGGTGTCCGCCCGTGCGATCCGCGCGGCGCGGCACATACCAGGTCACCACGAGCGCGCAGAGCCAGGGCAATGCCGCGACGAGGCCGACATGAAATCCCACTGTCGTGCCGAGCAGAGCTGCGACTTGTTGCGGCAGATAAAAGATCACGCCGTACACGCTCATTTGAATCAGCAGATAGATCAGCGAGAGCAGCAGCACGCGACGATCCACCAGCGCGGCGAGAAGGCGATGCGGCCCATGCGCAGACGCCGCACGCGCGTCTTCGTCGAGAGCCGAGCGCAGGCTTGTGCGCTCCTGCTCGTTAAGCCAGCGGGCGTTTTCCGGACGATTGTCGAGATACCAGAACGCCCAGACGCCGACGAGCGTCGCCAGAATGCCTTCGACGAGAAAAAGCCACTGCCAGCCCGCGAGACCCAGCGCGCCATTCAGTTCGAGCAGCAAGCCCGACAATGGACTGCCGAAAATGAACGCCAACGGTGCGCCGAAATAAAACATGCCGACGGCGCGTGCACGCGCGCGCTGCGGAAACCAGTGCGTCAGGTAATAGATCACGCCGGGGAAAAAGCCTGCTTCGGCAACGCCCAGCAAGAAGCGCAGCGTGTAGAACGTGGTGGCGGTATGAGCGAGACACATTGCCGCCGACACGAGTCCCCATGTCACCATGATGCGGCACATCCACGCACGCGCGCCGACACGATGCAGCAGCAGATTACTTGGCACTTCGAACAATGCATAGCCAACAAAGAACACGCCCGCGCCGAATGCGAACGCCGCATTCGAGAGCCCCGTGTCGTGTTGCAGCGCTTTTTGCGCAAAGCCGATGTTCGCGCGGTCGAGAAACGCCAGCACGTACATCAGCAGCAGGAAGGGCAACAGCCGGCGCATTACCTTGCTGTTGATCGCCTCCAGTGAAGCGCTCGCATGCGGGTCCATGTCGTCTCCTTCGCGCAACTCGCGTTGGCGGCTGCGCGGTTCTTGTATATCGTGCTGCTTGCGGCTCGTATTTTGGGGCGCCGTATATCCGCGCGACGCCCGCGCGAATGCTCAGTAAGTGGCGCGTCCGCCCGAAAGGTCAAATACCGAACCGGTGCTGAACGCGCAGTCTTCGGATGCGAGCCAAAGAATGAGCGACGCCGCTTCCTCGGGCAACAGAAAACGGTTCATCGGAATCTTCGAGAGCATGTAGTCGATGTGCTGCTGCGACATCGAATCGAATATCTCGGTCTTGGCCGCAGCGGGCGTGACCGCGTTGACGAGAATGTTCTTCGTCGCAAGTTCTTTGCCGAGCGACTTCGTGAGGCCGATCAGCCCCGCCTTCGACGCGCTGTAATGCGAGGCGTTCGGGTTGCCCTCTTTGCCCGCCACCGACGCGATGTTAACGATGCGTCCATAGCCCTGCTTCAGCATCTGCGGAACGACCGCGCGGCACGTGAGGTACGGGCCGATCAGATTTACGTCGATCACGCGGCGCCAGACGTCCGGCTCAAGTTCCCACGTGGTGCCGTTGCCGCCCGTAATGCCCGCGCAGTTGACGAGTACGTCGATCGCGCCGTGATCGGCGACGGTCCGTTCGACAGCTTGCGCCACCGCCGATTCCTGTGTGAGCTCGACGGTCACTGCCGTCACCTTGCCGAATTCGCTGAGTTCGCGCTGACTGCGCGCGAGACGTTCGGCGTCGACGTCCCATAGTGCAACCGACGCGCCCGATTGCAGCGCCCGTTGCGCCACAGCGTAGCCGATGCCGCGAGCGCCACCGGTAATGGCGACAACGCGTCCGTCCAGATCGATTCGATTCATTTGTGTCTCCTGTCGCACGGTTCACGTGCGCCCAAGTTGTTGTAGCCGTTAGCGTCCGTGTTGCGCTTCACGCCAATATACGAGCGACGCGATGCCTCAACAATCCGAGAATTGGAAAGGTCGATAACAAAAGCGGATCGGGGCGTGGCGGCGCACAAGGCGCCAATGCGACAGGACTTTGGGAAAGGACTGGGGGAAAGGTTGCTGCAACTGCGATGCCTGGCCGCGACCCTCTTCGGTCGCGACCACACATCAATAAGGCCACATCAAAGCGCTTCCTGGCAAAGCGCCATCATTCGCTGAACCATCGTGCTCGCTTCGTTCAGCTCCATTTCGCTGGTGAAGAGCGCCTGTACATTCGACAGTCGCACGGCAACGCCCGCGTCCTTCAGATCCCGGCTCGCGATCTTCAAAGCGAGTTGCCCGATGTTCACGCGTTCCAGCCAGTCCATGCTCATGTTGTTTTTCGCGAGCCACTGGCGGCAGCATTGGACGACGTGATCCACACGCCAGTCCGCACTGAGTGCATAGGAGGCCGCTGCTATCGCTACGAGAAAGCACAGCAGTTCCGCGCGCGTGGCAGAGGGTCGTGTCGATTCCGTGTGTTTCATCCGCTTGTCTTTTGCGTGGGTGGCGTCCGGCTTTCGCCTGGCTTACGGCGAGTGCTTCGTTCATCAGCACTCGCCGGGCGTGTCAAATGTATAGATAGTCAGCAAACGAAATTGCGGGCGCGCGCTTGAAAATCAATACCGCGTCGACGCCCGCAGACCTGATTGCGTGACTAGTCTCCGCACGCCGCACTGCACTCGGCGCAAGCCACCGCTTTCGGCGCGAGTTTGCCCGCGCCGCTTCGGCCGAAGCTCACGAGCGCCGCCAGGCCGAGCAACGCGAGGCCGCTACCGAACAGGAAGTCGGTGGAAATGCCGACCTGATCGACCACGATACCGCCGACTAGCGAGCCCACCGCGATCGCCACCTGAATGATGCTCACAAAAAGCGCAGAGCCCGCTTCCGGCGAATCGGGCGTTGCCTGCTGAATCCAGATGCTGAAGCACAGCGGCAACGCGCCGAAAGAAACGCCCCACGCGAGCACGAGCGCGACGACGCCGATCGACGAATGCTGCAACATGGGCAGCAGAATGAGCGCGAACATCAGCAGCGAGATCATTGCACCGAGCGAGATTTTCAGGTTGCGCGTGACCGTCGACGAAACCGCAAAGTTCGAGAAGAACCCGATGATGCCGAAGCCAAGCAACAACCAGGTGACAGTCGCCATCGAGAGATTTGCATTGCGCAGCAGGAACGGCGTGATGTACGTGTACGACGAGAAATGCGCGCCGAACACAAGCCCGACCATCAACATGCTCCGGCGCGGATAGGGCCTGCGCAGCAGCGAAACCAGATCGTTCAGCCGCAATGCTACGCTCGACGGCAACGACGGCACGAACAGGAACTGCGCGATGAGCGCAGCCGCGACGAGACCGCCCGTTGCCATAAACGACGCGCGCCACGACGCGAAACTCGCAATGAAGGTTCCGAGCGGCACGCCGATCACCGTCGCACAGGTCACGCCGGTGAGAATGGTGGCCATTGCGCGGGCCGAATCTTTCGGCTGCACGAGGCGCCCGGACGCCGCAGTCGCGAGTGTCCAGAAACCGCCCAGCGCGGCGCCGAGTAATGCGCGGCCCACCAGCATCAAACTGAAGTTCGGCGCAAATGCGGAAATCAGATTCGACGCAAGCAGTAGGGCCGTGAGTAACAGAAACACGAGCCGCCGATCCATTCGACCCGCGACCAGCATCAAGCCGGGCGCCGAGATCGCGGCGATAACGCCGGGCACAGTGACCATTAACCCGGCCGTACCGGCGGACACGCCGAGATCCGCGGCGATGCGCGGCAACAGGCCAACCGGCAAAAACTCTGTGGTAACGAACGCGAAGGCGCCGATCGCAACGGCCACGACTGCGAGCCACGAACGTAGCGACGACGATGGCGCATCGCCGGGCGCGACGGCGCTCGCCGGCAGATTATCTTCTCTTAACATAGTATTGTTTGCGAGTTATTAACAACGAATGGGATTAGAGCGACTGCACATTGCTAATCACCTTCGAAGATCGACTCGCAGGCTGTACGGCACGAGTAAAAAAGCAGGCCGTATTGGCCTGCTCTGAATTTCGATCGACGAAGTGGTGGGTGCATGCTGGACGGAACACACCTTAACATCGTATTAAATCGCTCGCTGAGCCCTGCGAAAAATTGCAGTTGCGGGTGGGGTTATTCGAGCGAATCGAGCGTCGTTGTGCGCTCACCTTTCCTGCGACGGCGACGCACGGCAGCGTTGGGCATGACGCTTGCTGAATGCGCGGACAGCATCTAGCGCACTCATCGCTCACTCAAAGGAATTCGAACATGGTTAGCACCCGCCCCTGCACCGCGACCTGCGTCATCGACGGCATGCCGGTCACCCTGACCTTTTATCCCGACAGCGGCATATTGCGGATCGCCGATCCGTCGGGTACATGTATCAAGGAAACGCGCTGGCATGCGTCGTGGCGTTCGCTGCTCGACGAGTTTCGCCGCTTCGGCGAGCGCGCCGCGATGCAAGGACCGGGAGTCGAGGCGATGGTGAGCCGCATCGTCGAAAGCTCCGAAGACACAAGCGCGCAACCCGCGCTGGCATGAACGGAAACGCGAGGCGGTGCGCCAGCTCGGAGCGCGCCACCTCGACGTATTGCGCGGCTTACCGCCCGAAGTAAATCCTGCATTGCGGGCCGCCCGAACAGGGCATATTTTGCCGGGTTCCCGATTCTGAGCGCCCTGCCGCCGTCCCGCCATAAGAGACATTCTGAACGGACTGAGAAGCCGTTCCCGCGGGTTCTATCAACGACATGTCGGTCGTTGCCTGTGCCGATTCGTTCGCGTGCTGCATCAGCCTGTGGCCGGAGGTTGTGCCGGCGCCCGGCTGAGTTGGCGCGTCGTCGGCGTTTGCGGCTCGCGGCGCGAGGAAAAGAACGGCGCTCACCACCGCCATCAATAAACGAAGTTTCATGGTCCAGACTCCTTGAATCCGGCGCAGCAGTATCGCCCCTCCCCAATAATCGATCTGCGTAAAAAACTTTCTGGCCGATGGAGGCCGACGCAAGTGCCAATAGCGACGCGGGCCCGCTGCGTCGACCCGTCGAATGCAACCAGCAACGAGTCGCCCGCGCCCTGGCCGGCGCCGGATACGCTAGTGCGATGCGGGATCAGGCGCCTCAGGCTGGAAAACACGGATTGTTCTCTCCGCTATTCTTTTATAGTTCGGCCGCCACGGAATTCAAATTGGCGCACGGAAACGGTGAACAATACTGGGGGCGGAGCGAACAACCTTCGCATGAGCGTTCAAATGCGACAAAATCAGTTAAAACGGTGCGTGCATTGCGCGCGCAGTGCGTTATGATGCTGTCATAACCACAAGAAAGGGCCGCGCGCGGAACGCCGTCGTAAGACAGTGCGTGGACGCGAGACCAGCCGCCCAAATCAGTGCATCGTCATCATCGTTGTTTCCAATTTCGATCAATAACCTCACCGCGGACCGGCGCCATTTAATTGGACTCGAAGCTCTCGCGGGTTTTCCTCGCAATCTGCATTTGACAGAACGCTGGACGCTTTAGAAGGACTAATATCTTATGGACGAAAGGAAGCGAGATAGCATGATTGCGTATCTCCGCCATCGCATGGAAGAGTTTGGCATCAAACCGGAAGACCTTGCCGCCCTGCTAGCATCCGAACCTGCCACGCAAAAGAACGCACGCTACCGCAGCGCGACAGGAGACAGCTGGGACGGCCAGGGGGAAATGCCCCAATGGCTCAAGCAGGCAATCAGCGCAGGCCAATCAATCGACCATTTTGAATTATCGGCTCCGCCCGCACCCGCGCCGCAGCCGAAAAAGCGCGTCGACTGGAAGAATGATCCATTTGCAGGCAGTCCGCTCGCGCGCTCGAACGAGCACTGAGTGGCCGGCGCTGCGCTATCGCTATACGTTACAGGTTGGGCAAACTGGCAGGAGCACGAGTGCGTGCACCGCGGGCCGACATCGCTCGCGACAGCAGCGCATCTTGCGGCGCTTCAATAAAGGCGCTTAACTGACGCACGATTTGCCAAAACACCTTTTGAAACAGGCGAACGCGCTCTGACTCGGATATACCGTCGGCGAGCGGATTGGCAAAATGCCAGGCAGCGAGTTCGGGGTCTCCCGGAAAGGCGGGCGCATGCGGAGCCGCAACGCTCGCGTCGAGCGCGACCACGAGATCCATGCGGGGCGCCCATTCGCCGGTGAATTCAAGCCAGCTTTTCGGGCATAGCACGCCGAGGTCCGACACGCCGGGCCGCAATTGCGCGACCGTCAATGGATGAACCCGCAAGGCCGGCTCGGGCCCTGCGCTGAATGCCTCGAACCGGTGCCCAGCCAGTTCCCGAAGCAAAGCTTCCGCCATGATGCTGCGTGCTGAATTCTCACGACAGAGAAACAGCACTTTATATTTCCTGGTCACGCTTACCCCGTACTCTGTTTTTGTATCTTCTAGGTGCGATTGTGCCCGCTGAGTCTTGCGCCCCCGTGACAGTACGATGTCTTTAATCCGCGCGCTACGGGAATTTGCCCCTGGAAACGCCCTGAAGTGGGCGAGCGAAGCCAGATAATCAGAACTTTAGCCCATTGAGGAACTGAAACCACAGCCCGCCCAGGCCTCCGGCCGGATGTGTCTCCCCTGCCGCTTCCTCGCGTTTGCCGTGGGCTGCGCGAGCGGCATGCGCGTCGCGATCGGCAGTTTCTTCGCTATGACCGCCCGCCGTTGCCGGTTCAAATGACCTGTCGGCGCTCGCTTCGCCGGACGCGGCCTCAGTAGCAGTTGCGTGCACCGTTGTCTCGCGCCGCGAAGCCTGCAACGCCGCCACGCTATCCGCGATCTGCGCGGCGCGCGCGGGATCGCATTCCCGCCCGAGCAGTACGCCGAACACGACATCGCGGCTATGGCCTTCGTCGGCGAAACGCATTGCAAGTGCGACCATTCTGGCGTAAGCCGCCTCTTCTGCCGCGCGTGCCGCTGCCTCGCGCTCCGCCTGTGCCTGTTGATGGCGCGAGCGCTGCCGCTCCCATTCCCGCATCTGCTCGGCGTAGACCGCGTCGTACACCTTGCGTTGCTGCGCGTCCGACAGAATCGCGTAGGCGTCGCTAATCTCCTGGAAGGTGGCGCGCGCAACTTCCTCGGAGCCCACGTTGCGGTCGGGATGCCACTTCATCGCGGCCTTGCGGTACGCGCGTTTGATTTCTTCGCCGGTGGCGTGCATGGGCACGCCGAGGGTGTCATAGAGGGTTGCCATTTGCCTGCTCGAACTCGCCGGGTATCGTGTCGCGGACCATCGTAGCACGCGATAAACGGCTGGACCGTGAACGCGCGGCGTCTGCACGTCGTGCGAACCGGCGGACAAAAAAAAGCCCCGCCACTAACGTAGCGAGGCCGAGTCCCATGTCAAGGAGTGTCATGGAGGAGACGCTTCGATCATAGCGGCCACCACTTGCGCCCCCAACCAATTGTTCGCCATATGCTTATCGGGGCCGGTGAAGTGCGGACAATCAGATGCGATCGGCGCAAATCGATACGGGCAGAGCCACCCAGGCGCACACCCACGCCTCGCGGTTATATGGTTAGAACAAAAAGTCGCTTCGTGCGGGGCCTCGCGCTCATTAAGATGGTGCTTCAAAGTCCGGTTTAGCCGGGCCCGCCTCAGCGCGGACTCGCGCAAAAGCGCCGTGATCCGCTACAGAAGGAGCATTTCGTTGACCAGTTTCGACCATAACCGCCGGCCGCTCGTTGTCGGCATTGGCGGCACGACGCGGGCGGCCTCGTCGACCGAGCGAGCGCTCGGCTTTGCGCTGCGCGGCGCCCAGGCGGCGGGTGCCACCACCCGGCTGTTCGGCGGCACGTTCCTGCATAGCCTGCCGCATTACGCGCCGGAACACAGCGAACGCACCGACGAACAGCTCGAACTGATCGAAGCCGTGCGCCACGCCGACGCGCTGATCATCGCGACGCCGGGTTATCACGGCGGTGTCTCCGGACTCGTCAAGAACGCGCTCGACACGCTGGAGGAACTACGCGCCGACGAGCGTCCGTATCTGGACGGCCGCGCGGTCGGCTGCATCGTGACCGCTTATGGGTGGCAAGCCGCGGGCTCTGTGCTGACGTCTCTGCGCTCGATCGTGCACGCGTTGCGCGGCTGGCCGACGCCATTCGGGGCCGGCATCAACACGCTCGAAACGCGTTTCGATAGTGTCGACACCTGTTCCGACCCAAAGGTGGTCGATCAACTCGCTACTGTCGGCCAGCAAGCCGCGCAATTCGCGCTGGCCTTCAACGCGCATCGCGCGGCAAGCCCGAATGCATCGGGCACCTCACAGCAGCACGCGCAACCCGCACGTCTGCTGCACGCGGTTTAATCCCCTCGCTACGACGCCCCCGGCCGAATTCGCGGACCGGGGGCACTCGCGCTTGTACGAACCGTGCGCCACATAACAGACTAATAACGTTGCGCGCGGGATAGTGTGTCCGAACCCGGCAAACATGCCGTTACCCGGTCTTCTGACAAGCGTTCCGGACCTCCGCTAATTTGCTTGCGAAGAAAGATTGGTTCACGGGCCCTTCAGTGCGGCCTACGCTTGAGCCTGCCCGCCGACTCATCCGCCGCCTGATGCCCACGCAAACGCGTGGCGTCATATGCACCGGCTCCTTGCAACATAAGCGGGCATCTTCACTGCCACAACTATGAATTCACATATTCGCTACAAGGGCTACGAAGTTGCACCGGCCGCGCAACGTTTGCCCAATGGGCTGTTCGCCGCCAACCTGACAATCGAAAAAGCCAGCGCGAGCCGCAGCCAGGCATATTGTTTCGACGCGCTCGATTATTTCTTTGACGAAGAACACGCGCTCGATTACGCGTTTCGCTGGGGACGCATGTGGGTCGATAATCAGCAGTGACCCCGCAGTGACCCGCAGTGCCGCCCAGTGGCCACAATCATCGGGCGCCTGCAGTGCACCGCAGGCGCCGTATCGCGGGGCAATGTGACAGAATAGGCGACACATCGAGTTCGCTCTCTGTACGCTTGCCATGTCCGACTCATTGATAGATGTAGCCGAAGACCACAGCCTGCGCCACTGGACCTTCACCGGCACCGCCCGCGTGAAGATCGGCTCCGAGGCGCACAAGCACATGTTCTGCCGCATGTTGCTCGAGACTCACGATCCCTACAAACCCGCCGTGATCGACTGGCCTGCGCTGTCGCCCGATGCGCTCGAGCGGCTGTGCTCGCTGCCCATCTGGGACATTGCGGTGCAGACCGAAGGCCGCGCGTCGATCAACGTTCACACTTACGCCGCGCAACTGAGCGACCCGCTGCTTCGCGAAGCCATTACGATGGACGGCGACGAAGAGGCCCGTCACAAACGCGTGCTTGCAAAACTGATTGCGGCATACGGCATCGAGATCGCGCCCGAACCGCACTATCCGCCGCCGCGCGATCCCGAATGGGCATGGATGCGCACGGGCTACAGCGAGTGCATCGACAGTTTCTTTGCGTTCGGCCTGTTTCGCGCCGCGCAGCAGTCAGGCTATTTTCCCGAAGCGCTCGTCGAAACTTTCGAGCCCGTGATCCAGGAAGAAGCGCGCCACATTCTGTTTTTCGTTAATTGGGTCGCGTGGCATCGACATAACATGCCGCTGTGGCGCAGGCCGTGGCACGCGTTGCGCGTGGCCGCGATCTGGGCCGTGCTGATCTGGGAGCGCGTGGCGATCGCGAGAGGCATCGACGCGAACGGCGTCGCGCACGACTCGAACTTCCTGCCCGCGAACAGCAGTGTGATCGGCAAAGGGCTCGAAACGCCCGAACTCATCGAGCTATGCCTCGCGGAGAACGAGCGCCGCATGAGCGGCTACGACGTGCGGCTGCTGCGTCCGCGGCTCGTGCCCACGCTCGCGCGATTCGCGTTGCGTTTCATCACGCGTTCGCGTCGAACAAACATTGCATGATAAGGAGCACGTCCATGACATGGACCGTCGATGAACAGCTTGCGTTGAGTGCAACCGACGCAGTCGCCGCGATCCAGTCGGGCAGGCTCAAGGCAACAGATTACGTCGCGACACTTCTCGCGCGAGCGGCGGCGCTCGGCACGCTCAACGCGCTGACCGTGATCGATCTCGACGGCGCACTTGCCGCCGGCCGGCGCATCGACGCGCTGCCCGCGTCGGCGAGAGCGCAACTGCCGCTTGCCGGACTGCCGATCGTCGTTAAGGACAACATCAATACCGCGGGACTGCAGACCTCCGCAGGCACGCCCGCTCTCGAAGGTTTCGTGCCCAGCACCAACGCGCGTTCGGTGCAACGTCTCATCGACGCCGGCGCGATCATTCTCGGCAAGGCCAACATGCACGAGCTCGCGTTCGGCATCACGAGTACCAATCTCGCGACGCATGCCCGGCCGGTGCGCAATCCGTACGATCCCACGCTGATTCCCGGAGGCTCGTCGGGCGGCACGGCGGTGGCAATCGCTGCACGCATTGCGCCCGCGGGGCTCGGCACCGACACCGGCGGCTCGACTCGCATCCCCGCCGCGTTGACCGGCACCGCGGGCTTTCGGCCGTCGGTTGGCAATGGCGGTGCCGAGCGGCGCTATCACGACCCTGACGCCGTGGTGCCGATCAGCCATACCCGCGACACCGTGGGGCCGATGGCGCGCACAGTAGCCGATATCGCGCTGCTCGACGGCGTGATTACCGGCGAGGGTGCGTTGCCCACCGTCGCGCTGAACGGCTTGCGCATCGGCTTGCCGGCGCCGCTGTGGGAAGGTCTCGCGCAGCAGGTCGAGGACGTCGCGCGCGCCGCGCTGAAACGGCTCGAAGCTGCGGGCGTTGTTTTCGTGCCGGTGGCGATGAGCGAACTGAACGACCTCAACGGCATGGTCGGCGGCCCGATCGCTATTCACGAAGCGCGCGACGATGTGAACGCCTGGCTCGTCGCCAACCAGGCGCCGGTGCAGACCGTCAGCGAACTGGCGGCTCGCATCGCGAGCCCCGATGTGCGTGCAATTTATGACGCGGTGATCGCAGGCTCGCTCGACGCGCATTACGAGGCGGCGCTCAATCACTGGCGGCCATTGCTGCAAGCCTATATCGCCGCTACTTTTGCCGACGAACGTCTCGATGCGCTGCTGTTTCCCACCACACGGCTCACTGCGGTGCCGATGGACGAGATCAACGGTTCATCGACGGTCTCCATCGACGGCGCGCCGCCCATCGATACGATGGAAGCGTTCCTGCGCAATACCGATCCGGCCAGCACGTCGGGCATTCCCGGACTGTCCTTGCCCGCGGGAATGAGCGCACACGGTTTGCCGGTCGGTCTCGAACTGGATGGGCCGCTTGGCAGTGACAGGCGTCTGCTCGCCATCGGCGTGGCGTTCGAACAGTTATTGGGCACATTGCCGCCGCCCGTGCTTTAAGCAAAATAAAACATGCCGATAGAAATAACTCGCCCTCAAGCTCACGCTCAAGTTCATGCTCACGTTCAGGCTCAAGCGCCGATCAAAACACCTCCAGATACGCCCCGACTTTCCGAAGCCGATGGTCGCCGACCAACGGAGACACGCACACGTTACTTCCGGCGCGTCGTTGCGGCGCTGGGCATCGCGCTTGCCGCCGCCGGATGCGCGCGTCTTGCGGCCGTCGATTCCAATGCGTTATGGAAGATCGTCGACATGCGCTGCGTGCCTTCGCAACAGGCGACCGGCACGCCCGGTCAATGCACGTTCGTGGATCTCGACAAACGCTATGCAATCCTGAAGGATATCGTCGGCCGCTCGCAGTATCTGCTGATTCCGACCGACCGTATCAGCGGCATTGAAAGTCCGCTCGTGCTCGCGCCACATGCGCAGAGCTATTGGGCCGACGCGTGGACCTCACGCGACTACGTGAATCGCTCGGTCAAGCGGACGCTGCGCGACGATCAGTTGGGGCTCGAAATCAACTCCCAATTCCGCCGCTCGCAAAACCAGTTGCATATTCATATCGATTGCATGCGCCGCGATATCAGCGACGCGCTCGCGCGCCACGCGAAAGACGCGCCCGGCGAATGGCATTGGGACACGCTCGACGGCAACCGTTACCGGATCATGCGAATTACCGCGCTGAACGGCACGAGCGATCCGTTTCGCGTTGTTTCGCGCGACAACCGTAACGCCGATGCAATGGCGATGCAAACCATCCTTGTCACGGGTGCGGGACCATCGGCAGAGAAAGATGGCTGGCTCGTCGTGAACAGCGGCCTCGATGCAGACAATGGCAGCGGGTCCGCCGAAGGTCTGCTCGATCACTCATGCCACGTGGCCGACGCCTCATAGCAGCAGCGGATTCGAGAGCCGGTCCCGTGCCCGCGAAGGATGCGAGCGGGAACGCGCTCACCATGGCCGGCGCACCGAGTCCTGATAGCGCGTCAGAATGAAATGCGCTACATCGTTCGAGTGATAAGCCGAGACCAGTTGCGCGACCCACGGCTCGCCCCGCTCGGCCTCGCGCACCGCCAGCACGCCGGCGTACGGTGAGCGGGCGTCCTCAATGCCAATGCTGTCGCGTGCAGGATAAAGTCCGGCCCGTTGCGCGCTCTCGCTGTCCATCACGACAATCGTTGCCGCATTCAACGCCGCGACGAGCCGGTCGCGGGGCAGCGCACGCAGCGTCAGGTTCAGGCGGTTGCCCGTCACATCTCGCAACGTCGCGTTAAGGCCCGCGCGGTCGTCGAACGTTAGCAGCGTGTAGTTCTGCAGCAGGACTAGCGCCCGCGCCATGCCTTCCCGGTCGTCAGGAATGACGACACTCGCGCCGCGCCGGATTTGCGCGAGGCTCGTCAGCTGGCGCGAGTAGAGCGCCATGGGCAGGGTGACTGTCGTCGCCACTTCATAAAGCGGATAGCCGTGTTTTTTGCGCGACGCTTCAAAGCCTGGGCCGTCTTCGAAGCTCGCGGCGTCGATACGATGCGCGGCAAGCGCCGCGTCGATCTGCGCGCCGCTATCGAACGTCACCACGTCGATGTCGAGTCCGCGAGCGGTTGCGACGCGCCGCACTTCGTTCATGATTTCGGCATGCGTGCCGCGCGTGACGCCTACTTTCACGGCCGGCTGCGCGGCATCCGCGAAAACTGCCGATCCGCACATAGCCGCCGCGCCGATCAATACCGCGCTGATCGCTGCTTTAACAACACGTCGCGGATTCATCCTTTGATGTCCCGCAAGATGGTCCTGAAACCGATATGCGATGCCGGCAGGTCCGCTTCCTGTTGCTCGCGCGAAGACGCACGGTAGCGCACGCAGTAATCCCGCGAGCACAGGAACGAGCCGCCCTTGATGACCATCGGCGTGTCGTGTCTGCGCGTGGCTGGTGCAATTGCCGCGGTATCGCCATTCGTATGCGATTGGTGTTCGCCCGCGTAGACGTCCCTGGTCCACTCCCATGCATTGCCGATCATGTCGTACAGCTTGAACCCGTTGGCCGCATAACAGCCGACGGGCGACAGACCCACATGCTTGTCCTCGTTGGTATTGAGAACGGGGAACACGCCTTGCCAGTAATTTGCGGCGGGCTTGCCGTGCGCATCGCGCGGTGCTGTGTCGAGGTCCGCGCCCTCCTGCCCGCCCTTCGCCGCGTACTCCCATTCGGCCTCGGTCGGCAAGTCGCGGCCGAGCCACCGTGCATACGCGAACGCATCGGCTTGCGTGACGAGCGTCACCGGTTGACTCATCTGCGCGTCGATGTTGCTGCCCTCGCCCGTCGGATGCCGCCACGATGCCCCCTTGACCCAGCTCCACCACGCAAGGTCGCGTGCGTTCATTTCTTCCCGCGTCGGAATGTGGAAGACCGCCGCGCCTCCCTGCTTTTCAGCGTCGGTGACGTAGCCGGTCGCGCGGACGAACTCGGCGAATTGTGCATTCGTCACATCGGTCTGATCGATCCAGAAACCGCCGACGCGCGTAAGACCGTCGCCCACCGGCCGCTCGTTTGCATAACCGCGTGTGCTGCCGAGCACGAAAGTGCCGCCATGCAGATGCACCATGCCGGCCTTCGCGTCATCGCGCCAGCCGGCGGGCAGACCCGCGTAGCGCTCGCACTGCGCTTCCGAGCCGAGCGGCGCAAGCGGGCGCGCGCGGTTCATATCGTCGAAGCCCGCCGTTCGCGCGGGCCACGCCGCGACCGCGAACGCGACGCAGAAAACGGCGGCGAACAGGCCGCCAAAGCCGGCAAGCGTTCTTGCTCTGATGCTCATGACCGTGGCAATTCCGCTCAGTAGTAGCCGCGCGGCCGCAGGGGTTCGACGCCGCCGACGGTGGACATGTATGCGTTCCACTGCTGCACGAGTCCGTCGATGATCGACGGATTCTGCGCCGCCACGTCTGTCGTCTCGCCTCTGTCCGAGGTCATGTCGTACAGCTGCCAGTGGCCATCGACGGGTCCGAGCGGCGGCTCCGTCCACAACGCCTTCCATTTGCCGTCGGCGCTGCGCAGATAGCCGCGGCCGTACGCTTCATCGCCGAACGACGCGGTATGCACGGCGCTGTTCGACTGGTCGTTCAGAACCGCCAGCAACGATTGCCCCGTGACGGGATACACGTAGCGGTTGTTGTAGACCACCTTGCCCTTGTTCTGATCGACGCCCGTCAAAGAATTGATCAGCGGCGGAGCGGGCTGCGTCGGCGGCGTCACGCCCGCGACGGCGAGGAACGTGGCCGTGTTGTCGGTGACGTGCGTGAAGACACGCAAGGTCGTTTTCTGCACGGTCTACCCGGGCAAATGCACGATCAACGGCGTCGATACGCCGCCCTCGCCAGAATAGCCCTTGGTCAGACGGAACGGCGCCGCGCTGACTTCGGCCCAGCGCAGTCCGTACTGCAAGCGCTTCGCGTTCTGCAGCCCGTTGTCGGTGCCGAGCGTCGAGTAGACCGGCTCCGCTGCGTTCGCCGTATCCGTCGCCGTCGGGTCCGCGCCGGAGTCGATCGGCCAGCCTTCGGCCCCGTTGTCCGACTGGAACATGATGAACGTGTTGTCGTACTCGCCGATGTCCTTCAGATGCTGGATCAGCAGGCCGATGTTGTGATCGAGGTTGTCGACCATGCCGGCATAGATTTCCATGTAGCGCGCCTGCGCTTTCTTTTCATCGGCTGACAAACTGGCCCACGACTTGTTCACATTGCCCGGACCGTAGTCGCTATAACCTTGCGCGGCGCTATGGACCGCGCTGACGTATTTCGCGTTGACGGTGCCGTTGCCGGCGGTTGCCGGCGTAGCCGCGAGCGTTTCAGGCGCGCCTGCATACGGGTTGGAATCGGCGGGAATGATACCGAGCGCCTTTTGCCGCGCGATGCGCGCTGCCCGAACCGCGTCGTAGCCGGCGTTGTATTTGCCCGCATACTTGTGCAGGTACGGCTCAGGCACCTGCAACGGCCAATGCGGCGACGTGTACGCCGCATACGCAAAAAACGGCTTGCCGTCGCCTCTGTGCGAATCGATGTACGAGATCAGTCTTTGCGTATAGAAATCGGTCGAATAGAACACGGCCGGACTGCCGCCCGCGCCGCCCGGTTGTCCCGGCTGACCGGGCTGAACGTACTGCCCGTCTTCGGTGTAGTTCTTCGAGCCGGCGGGCTCGTGTGCGAAGTGATTCGTGGCGGCGCCGCCGAGCAGCGCGTAACTATGCTCGAAGCCCCATTGGTCCGGCGTCTGTCCGCTGCCCGTTGCGCTGCCCACAATGCCCGAGCCGATATGCCACTTGCCCGCCATGTACGTGTGATAGCCGGCGTCCTTGAGCAGTTGTGCGACCGACAGCGCGCGATCGTTCAGGTAGCCTTCGTAGCCGGGCAGACCTTTGCGTTCGTCGGTCGGCACACCCATCGTGCCCTCGCCGACCAGGTGGTGGTCGGTGCCCGAAATCAGCATCGCTCGCGTGATCGCGCAAACCGTGCCTGTGTGATGGTTCGTGAGAATGCGTCCGGATTGCACGAGCGCATCGAGATTCGGCGTGTCGATGTCGCCGCCGAACGCGTGGATGTCCGAGTAGCCGAGATCGTCCGCCATGATGTACAGAATGTTCGGGCGTTTCGCGGCCACCGGCGTAGCAGCCGGCGGTGTTGGAGAAACCTCGCCGGAACACGATGCAAGCGCAACGATACTGGCAACGGCGGCACCGAGTGCCCGCAGCCTGGGAATGGTGGGGAGCGCCGCCGGATGCGAACTCGATCTTTTCATTGTTGTATCGGCCGTGGTTGTCTGAGCGCGAGATGGTAGCAACCGGTAAATCGCCGTCCAACCAAGGTTTAGTGAGAAGCTAGAGACGTTCTGTGCTAAAGGATCGAAGTACCTTTGCGTCTGTGTTGTTTGCTGCTACGGGTATCAGTGGTAAGTAGTCGTGGACGACTGCAGTTTCGTCAGCACGCCGCGTCTGAACGCGAACCAGCCTTGTGAACCTTGCATCACGACTTCCTCGCCTTGCCAGAACACGCGCTTGACCGTCATACGCGCGCCAACGCGCTGCACAAGTGCAGGACGGTGGCGAAAGTCGTATAGCACCGGACCCGAATCGGTCTGCACGAGCATGCGTCTGACCGCGTCATCGGCGTTGCCCACGTCGTCGAAATGCGTGAGCGTATTCGCACCGAAGCGATCGAATACTTCGTTGGCGAGCATCGCCGTGAAATCATGCCCTGCGCGAACGAATTGCAGCTTGCCCGACGGCGTATCGAGCGGGCCCGAGTCGTTGCTTTGCGCATGAACGCCAGTCGCTAAAGAGGTGGCTGCGAGCGCAGCAACTAGTAGTCGTCTCATGTTGCCTTTGTCCAGAGTGACAGCAATTCATCGGTCGGCCAAATCGCCAACCGCGCGCCCGCCGCGCGCCAACCGCACGCCAACCGCACGCCAACCGCGAACCAACCGCACTATCGCCGCTGCGGATGTTCAAGAAAGAATCGCAGCATTTCCGCGCTCGCGTCAGGACCTGCGGGATCCGTATAGCTGCCCCGCGCATTGCCGCCGGCCCATGCGTGCGGGGCGCCGTGAATGGTCCACAGTTCTGCGTCGATACCGTCCGCTGACACTAGCCGCGAGACGGTACACGCGCGTCCGCCTGCATCCGTCCGACGCTGCTCGCCGTCGCCTTGCGGCCGCGCTGAGAAGCCGTCGACGAGTTGCGCCGCATTGCGTATGTTAACCGTGGCGTCGGCGTCACCGTGAAAGACGATCACCGGCCGCTTCGGTAACGAAGCGGTACCGTGCGCGCCGCGCCGTGCCTGTACCGGACGCTTGCCGCCTTTCATCGCTGCGAGTGCGGACGGAAGATCGTGCGCGCATCGTGCCGGAAGACCCGAATGCACGCCGGCCGCTGCGTAGAGTTCCGGATATTCGGCAACCATGATCGCCGCCATTGCGCCACCGGCCGAGAGCCCCGCGACGTACACGCGCGCGGGATCGACGTTCTGCTCGGCAATGATCTCGCGTGTGATGCCGGCGATCAACGAGGGCTCGCCGCGTTCGCATTGCTGGTCACCGGGCTTGAACCAGTTCCAGCATTTCGACGGATTAGCCTGCTGCGGCTGCTCCGGGTAAGCGACCAGAAATCGATGCCGCTCCGCAAGAGCGTTCATCTGTGTGCCCGCGGCGAAATCGTCGGCGTTCTGTGTGCAACCGTGCAGCATGACGATCAACGGAAGCGGCTCGCCCTGGCTTTCCGCCGGCACATACAGCCGATATTGCCGGCGACCGGCGGCGTTCGAAAACGCGTGCGTGCTGAAGTGTCCCCGGTCCTGGATATCGGCGCGGGCTTCGCGCGCATTGACCGTCTCGGCGTGCTTTGCCGCCGGCCGCTCGAACGGAACGGTGAACGCTTCCGGCGTGGCATGCCAGGACGCTGTTCCATGCGTAGAGCCCTCGGCGTTGCCGCCCAGAGCACGTTGTATTGCTTCAGTCGCTTCGGCGGGTCCACGGGTGCGCAGCAAGGTCATTGCTTCGCGCATCGAGGTCAAAAAACCTTCATCGAGTTTCATCTGTTTTGTCCGGTAAACGTGTTGAGTGTCGTGCGTCGGGCAGTTAGCGGATTCTGCCGGCGAGCGCCGTCTTGACCGCAGCGGATGCGTGAAACGCTCCGAGCACGACAACGCTGTCAATGGTCGCAAGCGCGAGTTCGGGGGTGACGTCGGCAGCAATGCTGGCCAGTCCGAGCACTTGGATCGTGAGACGCTGATGCGCCGCACGAACCGCCTCGAGATCCTCTCGCGAAAAATGCTGTAGCCCGAGCACGAGCGCGCGGCGGCTCACGGTCTCCTGAACAACCTGCGCGTGCAGCGCAAGCTGGTTGCGGATAGCCGTGCGGATCAGGTCGGTCCGGTTCGAATAGAAACCTTCCTGCACCAGCAGATCGATTTGCCCCAGGTCAACGGGGCCGAGGTTGATCGTGATTTTTTCCGACTCACCGCCCTTTGGGCGAGTCGCAAGGTTCGCTGTCGAGTTTTCCATGTTTCCATCCGAATACCATCCAATGGGATGGTTATAGGCTTCTTTCGGATGCGGTGCAACATGAAAATTGGGGGCCATTACGGTTGCGGGCGGCCACGCGTGGTCGTTGCGCGGCGCTGTGTAGGCCAGCATTGCGCGCCGCGTTTAGATAAACAGTGGGGAATTTGCTTCGACGTCTTACCGTGCGAAACACGCAGGCCGCGCACGGGTCAACTAAAAAACCGCGCCCAGGCCGCGCGGATGCGCCGCCCGCGATCTTCGAAGAGATATGAGCCGCCCAGCGCGAATAGACCTGAAATGATGCCGGTCAACACGTGCTCGACGACGGGGATGCGGTAGTGACTCGGATGCGAATAGGCATCGCCAATCGCTGTCAGGCAGCCGACAACCAATGCATTGCCGTATCGGTGCGCATAGAGTTTCCTCGCCGGTGTGAAAGTCAGCAGTACGGCGAGCACGCCGGTGAACAGTCCAGTCTGCAGTGCAATCGCCCAATGCGCGAGGCTCAGCAGATTGCCCCAACTCCCGGGCATGCACGTCATACATGCGCTGGTCGGCTGCCAGAATCGCCGTACGAAGAGCCTGAGCCGTTGCTTCCATTCGACTAACATGATGTGTTTCCGGTCGATGCCCCGTCGCGGACGCTAGCTGCCTATCATCGGCATTCTCTTCACACGTTTGGTCGCGCCCATTCGCCGGATGAGCAGCAGGCCGGCGTACTGCACGTTGCGCCGGGAGGCGGGCTCGGTAACGGACGCGTGTCCATCACATAACGATATGCGCTGTGCGACCGGTTCGCTAACGCGTTTCGCCACTACCCGCCCCTTTGGCCGTTCCGCCGCCCACTCATCACGCTCCGTCACCCGCCGACTACTCACTCGAGCCAAGCATCTCGTGCACGGCTTCACGATAGGTCCGCAACGGCCGTCCCAGCATCTTCGAGAGCTCATCCACTGCATTGTCATCCGCGCGCATACCGTGGCGCTGGATACCAGCCATCATCAGGCGCATGTCGTAGGCCATCCAGTCGGGTCCATTTCCCGCCAGTTGCTGCTCGAAACCGTCCAGGTCATCGCCTGCGTAGCGGATTTCGCGCTGCAACGCTTCGCTCCAGATGCGCGCGACCGACTCGCCGGTCAAGGCTTCGGGTCCCACAACTTCGAGCGCGCGGCCGGGCAGTGCATCGGATGCGCGGTGCCGCGCCAGCAGTTCGGCCGCGGCGGTGTCCGCAATGTCCCGCACGTCGACCATGTTCACGCCAGCGTGGCCGATAGGCATCGGATAAATGCCGTGGCTCTCGACGACGGACTTGATGCGTTCGTCGTTCTGTATGAAGTAGGCGGGACGCAGAATGGTCGCGGGCATGTCGAGGCTTTGGATCATCCGCTCGACGGTGTGCTTGCCTGTGAAATGAGGCACATTGGTATAGAGGTCGGCGTGAATCACTGACAGATAGACGATGCGCTCGATGCCCGCATCTCGCGCCAGGTTCAACGTGACCAATGCCTGCGTGACTTCGTCCGGGACGACCGCGTTGAGCAGAAACAGCGTGCGCACCGACGACAACGCCGCGCGCATCGAACTCACATTGCTCATGTCGCCGACGACTTCCGCCACGCCCGACGGAAGCGCCGTTTTACCCGGCGCTCGAACCAGCGCTTTGACTTCGACGCCGCTGGAAGCGAGGCGCTGGACGATCTGCATACCTACGGTGCCCGATGCACCGGTGACGAGAATACTCATGATTTGCTCCAATTCTGGAAAGTCGATTTAAAGGAAAAAATCCGCCACGGTTTTGCCGACCTGTGGCTGGGTCCGATTGCGTTCGATCGCCGTGGGCAACTCTTCGAAGCGCACGACGGCACTGACCTTGGACTGCAAACGCCCGTGCGTCACGTCGTCGGCGATCTGTTGCAGCCGCGCGGCATCCGGCGTGTTCACGAACCACAAGCCGCGACGCCCGGCCGGGGCGCTCGTCAGAATGTCCGGCGACGCGGTGCTCACCACGGCCCCATCTGCAGAAAGCACGGACCACGAGCGAGCAAGCACGTCGCCGCCGACATAGTCGAGAACAAGATCTACGCCGCTTACCAAGGTTTCGAACTGCTGCTGGTCGTAGGCGATGACATGGTCCGCGCCGAGGCTGCGGACATAGTCCACATCGCTGCTTAGGGCGGTCGCAAACACCTCGGCGCCGGCCTGATGCGCGTACTGCACCGCGAATCCGCCCAGACCGCCGGCCGCGCCCTGAATCAGGATGCGCTGTCCGGCACGTATCGGTCCGGCGAAGTTCAGGCTTTGCCATGCCGCCACCGCTGCGACCGGTAACGCTGCCGCCTGCACGAAGCTCATCGAGTCGGGCATCGTGGCGAGGTTGGCCGCGTTCACCGCCACCATTTCGGCGTAGGCGCCCAGCGCGCCCGGCGCACCCATGACGCGGTCGCCCTTGCGCAACCGGGTGACGCCGGGGCCCACTGCCTCCACGACGCCGGCTAGCTCGATGCCGAGAACGGTCGGCAACTCCAGCGGAAAAGCGTCCCTCACATAACCCTCCCGAACCTTCCAATCCAGTCCATTGACACCGGCGGCATGCACACGGACGAGAACCTGGCCAGCTTCCGCCACCGGTGCGGCGACGGAAGAAATCGTGATGGCGTCGGGGCCGCCGTACCTAGTGAGGACGACTGCGCGAACGTTGTTCATAAGAAACTCCTTGAGCGTTTGGTTGCCGTACACCCCAACAATAAGGAGTTTCACATTCAAAACAAAGACCATAGAATTGAGACTCGCCGTATCACGATTGAGACACCATGGACCTGAACGCGCTGGACGACTTTCAACTCGTGGCCGCTCACGGCGGTTTTGGCAAAGCGAGCCGCGCCAGCGGCCGTTCCAAAGCCACGCTGTCGCGCCGCGTCGCCGACCTCGAAGAAGCGTTGGGCGTTCGGCTCATCGAGCGAGGCACTCGTAGCCTGGAGTTGACCGAGGCCGGCCAGTTGCTGCTGACCCGAACCGAAGGGCCGATGCACGAGGTAGCCGAAGCAGTCGCGGCGGCACGAGACGGGCTCGCCACGCCGCGAGGCCGCCTACGCGTCGCGGCACCGTTGCTGTTTTCGCAGATGGCGCTGGGACATCTCGCCGCTCAGTTCATTGCCAGCTATCCCGAAGTGGAACTCGAAGTGGTCGCGGACGATCGCCCCGTCGATCTCGTCGACGAGCATTTCGACGCGGCCATCCGCATCAATCCACACAGCGACAGCACATTGGTCGGCAGGTGCTTCGCCAAGGACCGGCTGGTACTTGCCGCTGCACCATCGGTTCAAATGCCGCAAGGCAGCGGCGATAAACCTGTCCCGGTTCCGGCCGTCGTCATGCCGAGCTATCGCGACGGAGATGTCTGGTCTGTCCGCAATGGTCAATTCACCGTCGAGCCGCAACCTGTTCTTCGGCTGTCTTCGCTGTTGATGGTCCGCGACGCCATTGCCGCCGGCGCCGGGGCGGCCATGTTGCCGGAGTCGATCATCGGCGGTCTGCTTGAGGACGGCAAACTGGTGACATGGGGAATCGCGGGCAACGACGTCGAGCTTTGGGTCCTGCACACGTCCCGTCGTTTGCAAAGCCCCAAAGTGCGGGCCTTCGTGGAGTTCATGTGCAGCCAGTATCCAGAAGGATCGTTCACTATTCCGACAAAGTGAATTTGCCCCGGTCGTTGCCCGGTCGCGGTCGGGCCGGACCCTGGCCGCCCTTACCCGTCGCGGCGAAAATGCAATCCTGAACAAATTGGTTCAGACGCGGCGCATGGCTCGGTAGGATCGCTTCAAACATGCATCCGACCGATCCAGCCGATGGCGATCTACCTCGACGACACGCAACGCAAAGCCATCGCAAGGCTGGCAACGAGTTGGACCTGGCGCACGCAATGGCCCACATGGCTACTGATCGTCGCGATCTACAGCGCATGGTTCGGCGTTGCAACCCATGCGCGCGTACTCGGCTTGCCACTGACCGCAGCCCTGCTCGCGTTGGTCAGCGCGTGGTACATGTCGCTGCAACATGAACTGCTCCACGGCCACCCGACATGCTCAGCGCGCGTGAATGCATTGTTTGGCTTCGCGCCGCTGGCCGTGTGGTTCCCGTATCGCGTGTATCGCGAGTCGCATCTTCAGCATCATGACGACGCGCATTTGACGCAGCCCGGGCGCGATCCGGAGAGCTATTTCGTCGATGCTCGTGTGTGGCACCGCGCAGGCTGGGCGATGCGCGCGCTGCTCATCTGGCGCAATACGTTTGTAGGCCGCCTGGTCGTGGGACCGGCGTTTGCGATTGCGGCGACCGGTGTCGATGCATTGCGCAAGGTAAAGCTCGGCGACTGGCGCGACGTGCCCGCCTGGCTCGTGCACTTGATCGCATTGGCCGCGCTCACCGCGTGGCTGCACTACGTGTGCTCTATTCCGGCGTGGGTGTTCATCGTCGGCGTGGGGTATGGGTCGATGTCGCTCGGCTCGATTCGTTCATTTCGCGAGCACCGTGCCGCCGACGATATCGAACATCGCACGGTTTTGAACGAGGCGGCCCTCTTCTGGCGGCTGCTCTTTTTGAATAACAATTTTCATCTGGTCCATCACGACTTGCCGCATGTGCCGTGGTTCGCGCTGAAAACTGTCTACCAGGCATCCCGCGAACAATACATCGAGCGATCCGGCGGTTTTCTGGTCGCGGGTTATGGCGAATGGCTCACGCTCCACGCGTTCACGCCGGCCGAGAACCCGCTGCATGACGGATCGCGCCGTTTCGAGCCCGTATCGACAGAAGCCGAACTCACGTAGGCAACGCGCGCTTCGTCAACACGCGGCGCGAGCAATTGGAAAGCCGCTAGAGGTCAACAGGGGCCAACTTGCGCGCGGACTGCTGCGCGGTAAAATCCGAGCCTACACTCGCTTTTACCAGGCCGCATCGTGAAGACAAGCAGGCGCCAGTCACTCAAACCGCGCAAGGTTCCGCAGCAATCCCGGGCCCAGCAAACCGTCGCCACCATTCTCGAAGCGGCAGCGCTCGTTCTCGAAGTCAAAGGGTCGGACGGTTTGAATACCAATCTCGTCGCGCAGCGCGCGGGCGTCAGTGTCGGCACGCTGTATCAGTATTTCCCCAACAAGGACGCGCTTATCGTTGCGCTGAGCAAACGGGAGCTGGCCGTCTTCTTTGCGGAAGCGCAAGGCGCGTTGCACGAGCCGACGGGTCAGAGCGCGTTGAAGCACCTGATCACCGTGTCAGTGCGCCAGCAGCTACGTCGCCCCGCGCTGGCCCGTGTGCTCGACTTCGAAGAAAACCGCCCTACCATCGCAAGAGAACTCGCCAAATCGAAAGCAGCATTTCGCGAGGTGATCGAGCAGATTCTGGCGCGCGACGATATTCCGCCGCAGACCGACATGCAGATCGCCACGGACGATCTCGTTGCGATCATCCGTGCAATCGTGGACGGTGCGGGCGAACGTGGAGAATCGGATCGTGCGGGTTTGGAAGCACGGGTCGGCCGGGCATTGAGCGGATATTTGGGTATCGTGGATCGACAGCCTGAGAAGCCGCGATCCCGTAAATGAATAACGCACTCAAATACGAGCAAACGCTCGGATCGAAAACGTTGTAACACGGCGCGGCCCTTGCCATTGCTGGCCGTTGCGGACGTGAAGAAGCGCTGCGCAATGCGAGTTTCAAAACTGAGCGATCACTCGCAAAATAGATTCCGTGGGAGCAACACAGTCGGGGCTGCCGGTTATAGCCCGGACGCCACGTTATCCACGACATCTTCAACGTATTCTGCGAGCGCCATCATGAATCTTCACAAAGAAGCGAAGCTCAACCACCTGAGCTTTCCCACTACCGACGTAGCCGAAACCGCTGCCTTTTTCGAAAAATACCTGGGCTGCGAAGTCGTCGCCGCCGGCGAGCACCGTCTGCTCAAGCGCAATGGTTTCGACATTGTTCTGGAGCACACCACCGGCGAAGCACCCGTCTGGCCGAACAACTTCCATTTCGGGCTGGAGGTTGCCAGTCTGGACGATCTCCACACTTTGCATGACGAATTCCTTCAAGGCGGCGTGCAAATGGAAACGGGCGTGTTCAATAACACACGCGGATCGCGGTTCTTCTGCCGCGCGCCTGGCGGCCTGCTGATCGAGGTCAACACTCGCGCGGACATGCAGGATGATCAGTGGCGCAAGCTGTTTTAGTCTGCGTCGATCGCGCGACGAGCCGCCGTCGCGCGAATCAATGCATGTAACGTATTGATCCCAGCGATCTGCATAAGCGGCGGCGTCAGTACGATCTATTTCAAGGTGCAATTTCTTCGAGACTTCGTTCGCGTGTCTCGGTCATCTTCAATGCACAGATCGCGCCGACTACCGCGACCACCGCGAACATGACGAAGACCGAGCCAATACCCTTCTTGTGGAGAAGCAGTCCGGCAAGCGAAGGACCGACGGCGGACGCGAGCCGCAGCCATGACGTGGCGAGCCCCGTACTCGTCGCGCGCATTCTGGTCGGATAGACCTCGGGTGTGTACAGATACAGCACCGCGGCAATGGAACCGATCAGTCCATAACTCAGCGTGCCGAGCACCATTGCGCTCCACACGTCGTGCGCGGCGAACAGTCCGAGACATGCAAACAGAACTGCGGCCAGACAGAAGGCGGATACCGTCCAGTTACGGCGCCCCACGCGATCGATCACGTACGCACAGACCAGCAGCAGCGCCACTTGCGCGACGTTAGTCATCGACGCAGCGCGTAGTGCCGTTTGCAGCGGCAGGTGATAAACGGATCGATACAGCGTCGGCAGCCAGTTGTTCAAACTGTTCGCGATGAAAAACGCAGTGGCCCACAATACCCACACGACGAGCGTGCGCCCCCGATAGAACGGCGAAAGCAGTTCGCGCCAACCCGCACGCGCATTCACAACACCTCTGTTGGTCGGCTGGTGCCGGCCGGGTTCGATACGGCGGTCGGTGCTCGCTTCCATGTCCTGCACAACGATTTCAGCTTCGCTCAAACGCCCTTTGGAAATTAGCCAACGCGGCGATTCGGGCAAACGTGCGATAAGCATTGCGACGAGAAGGCCAGGCACCGCACCGATCCAGAACATGATTTTCCAGCCTATGACAGGCACGAGCCACGCGCCGATCTGTCCGGTTGCCATCAGCCCGACCGGGAAGATCAACTCATACAGCAGAAAGTATTTGCCGCGACCGTGCGCGTTGGAAAGCTCGCTGATGTACGTTGCCGCGACCGGCATCTCGCCGCCCACGCCGATTCCCTGAATGAACCTGCACACGAGCAGCATCGCGAAACTGCCGCTTAGCGCACACCCCATGCTCATCACCGACATGATCGCGATGGCGATGGTCGCACTGCGAATCCGCCCGCGCCGCTCCGCGTACCAACCGAACGTGAGTGCTCCGATGAACTGCCCCACGTAGCTCGCGCCAATCAGCACGCCGATTTCAAGGGGCTCGATATGCCACAAGCCGATCAACACCGGAAGCACGAACGCGATCGAGAGCGCGTCGAATGCGTCGAAAAACGTCGCGCTGCCGACAATGATCCGCGCCTTCGTATGCCAGCGCGAAAACGGCACACTCTCGATGCGACGAATGAGCGCCGCGCTTGCGGCATCCACTCCCGCATCTGCGGCTGCCGTATGCGTTTCGTCGCGTCTTGCCGCCCCCTGCAGCGCATTGCCTTCCTGCATCATCGTCTCCTGTTGCGAGTGCACTGTGCAGCGTTCGGGCGCCGACGCCCAACGCCACGCTCCAGCACCCCGTCGTTGGTATCAATGCAATGCGTACACTGCGATCAGCGCGAGGACCACCACGACACCGAGCGCCCATGTCCAGTTTTTCGCGCCCGCGACAGACGCGGCAGGTGCGGCAGCTGCGGCGCCTTGTGCGGCCGCGCGAGCGTCGCCCGACGGCGTGGCCGCGTTCGGTTCCGCATCTTGCGCAAGCGGTGCGGCGCTCGCCGCTGCTGCGAGCTGCGGTCCGACGACGGCAGTCGTGAAGCGTCCGAAGAAGTCCTCCGCCATTTTCCGCGCGACGCCGTCGATCAACCTCGCGCCAACCTGCGCGAGACGTCCGCCCACCTGCGCATGGGACCGGTACACGAGGCGGGTCCCTCTGCTATCGGTGAGCAGATCGACGTGCGCGCCGCCCTTGCCGAATCCGGCCGCGCCGCCCGATCCTTCGAAGGTCATCGAATAGGACTGGGGCGGCTGCAGATCGGTCAGCACCATCTTTCCCTTGAAGCGTGCTTTGATCGGACCGACCGACGCGGCCATCACCATCTGAAACTGATTGTCGTCGAGACGTTCAAACGACTCGCAACCGGGTACCGAGGCCTTGAGGATTTCAGGGTCGTTCAATGCGGCCCACACGCGTTCGCGCGGCAGCGGCAGAATCTGTTCACCTGTCAGTTCCATGTGCAAATCTCCTTGTCGCCAGCCGTCGCCGTTGCGCTAGCTGCGCCCGGTCATGAACGGCGGCTTGCATAACGTTCATTGGGCCGCCACGTTACGTTGTGTAGTCTGGTGTTGTGTTGCAAACGCGTCAGCCGAGAATGTGTTCCCACTTCGCCCGCGTTTTATCCTGCAGTTCCTTGCTCGCCTCGGCGACCTGCGGGAACTCCGCGAGAAAATCGAACGGACGGCACGCGTCGATAATGGCCTTGGAGTTGAACGGCGCCTTGTAGGGATTCGCGATCGACATCGGGTCGTTCTTCGAACCCATGCCGCGCTTCACAATGTCGATATCGATGTCCGGGTCTGTACGCGTTGCAACCGCCCACATGACTTCCTGCAGATTAGATGGATCGATGTCGTCGTCGACCACGATCGAATAGCGCGACATGTACGCACCCACGCCGCACTGGCTGAGAATGTGTGCGGCCTGCCGCGCGTGCCCCGCATAGCGCTGACGGATCGACACGACATTGAACATGCGCGCGCCGCCGATCTCGTGTGCCCATACGCCGGCGACATCCGGCACGCCGGCTGCCTGCAGCGCGTCGACAAGAAGCGCCGAGCGCATCACGGCTTTCGAATACGAGTAGTCGTTTGGCGGCTTTGCGGGCGGGCTCCCCATGATGATCGGGTTGTTGCGATAGTAGATCCGCTCGATGGTCACGACCGGCGCCGTCTCCGCCTTGCCGGGGTAATAGCCGTGGAATTCGCCGAACGGCCCTTCAATCCTCACATCGCCCGGATGCGCATAGCCTTCGATCACGATCTCCGACGCGCCCGGAAACGGCAGTCCGGTCAATTGTCCCTTCACTACTGAAACAGGCTTCTTCAGAATCGCGCCAATGTAGTTGTACTCGCACATGCCGAACGGCACTTCGATACCTGAGATCAGATAGCCGAGCGGATCGCAGCCGATCACGATCGCGACCGGAAACGGCTTGCCTGCTTTCATGTGTTTGTCGTACTGGATCGCGCCGTGCTTGCCCGGAATCATGTCGAGGCCAACGTGGTTGCGATCGTGGATCATCACGCGGTAAGTGCCGACATTGATCCAGTCGGAGTCGAGGTCTTTCGTCACCACCATGCAGCCAGTGCCGATATATCGGCCGCCATCCTTTTCGTGCCACAGCGGTGCGGGAAACGAGAAAAGATCGACCTCCTCGCCCGACTGCACGTTTTCGAACACAGGGCCGCTCGCAGCGGGCACGGGATCGTATTCGGGCGCGTGCGCCTGCCATTGCTTTGGCCTGCCACGCAGTGTTTCGACGAGCGCGCGATGCGTTGCCTGATGTCCCACACGCAGAATCGACGACAACCGCGCAGGACTCGCGGTGCTGCACGTCAACACGCGATGTCCCTTCGGATACCCCGGGATATCGTCGAAGAGCAGCGCCGAGGGCCGCTCTTTCTTCACGTTCAACTCGCTGATCGCGCCGAGTTCGAGATTCCAGTCTGCGCCCGATACATCGGTCAATTCGCCGAGCGCACGCGCCTCGTCGAGCCATGCTCGCAGATCGAGCGGATGGGAAGCCGAACTCTCTGTCACGTCGTGTGTCTCCGATAGATTTGCGATTTCTTTGCTCGTGTTCGTATTTGTGCTCGTACTCGTAAAGCGGGCTTCGCGTCGTCGTGCGCTGCCCGTCTACTCATTGATCGCCACATTGAAGCAACGCTGTGCAGCGTGCAAGCGACCATCGTTCATAACAGGGATGAGAACGATTCATGAGACCGCCCGGATGCGGACGCCGTTGCGAGAACCAACGCTGCGCAGCCAGCACGTCAATCGAGTTCGCCAGGCGTTACACCAGACGGCTCACGCCGGCCGTAGCCGCCCGCATACTTGAAGGTGCCCTGCGCGGTCGCGATCAGCGTCTTCGAATCGATCCACGCCTCGCCGCGCGCGAAGTACACCGATCTGCCCTTGCGCTCGAGAAAGCCCTTGCCGATCAGCGTTTCGCCCACTCCCTTATCGAGGAAGTTCAGCGTCAACGACAGGGTCACCGCGTGTATCGGCCGCTGCGGGTCGGCGCTATAAAGACCTGCGTAACCGCACGCCGCATCGAGCAACGTCGCCACCACGCCGCCTTGCAGTACCCGTTGCCGGTTCAGCAATCCGGGCTGCAGGCGCAGGCGGAACTCCGCATAGCCATCGCGCCACGCCGTGCGCGACAGCCCGAGGCTGGCGAGAAACGGATTTTCCAGCACATCGATATCCACTGTTGTTCTCTCCCTTGCACGCGTGAGCGGGCCCTACTGCCCCGCACTTCCCGTTATTCCCACGCGGCGCGGCCTGTTCGCGTTCCGGGTTTGTAACGATTGATTAATGTCCGCCGATAGACGACGCTTCGCTCGACTGGACCAAGAGTGCATGAGCGCTTTCGACGCGCGCAAACTAACTTCTTTCATGCCGGCATGAAAAAGTTTCATTTCCTCGGGGTCCGTAAGCAGCCGATCATCCAAGCATTCGTGCAGCTTTCCGCCTGGGCCGCCGACCAGTACCCCCGCGCGCCTGTGCCAGGCGTCGCACGCGCCGATGAGACCCGTTACGACAACCACCAGGCGTCCTTGCATTGCGCTGACATCACATGAGACCCTACATTCCCTCGCTTCAAAGCCTGCTCGCGTTCGAAGCCGCCTCGCGGCATCTGAGCTTCACCCGCGCGGCACAAGAACTCGAGTTGACACAAACGGCCATCAGCCACCAGATCAAGACACTGGAAGACCGCCTCGAGGTGAAGCTGTTCGTGCGCCGCCGCAACGTGCTCGCGCTGACTCCGGCCGCACGCGAGTACCTGCATTCCGTGCATGAGGCGATCAATCTGCTGTCCATCGCCACGGCGCATGCACGCAAGAAAAAACCGAGCACCGTGCTCACGGTCACGTGCCTGCCTACTTACGCAGTCAAATGCCTGATTCCCGCGCTGCCGGAATTCCAGCGCGCACATCCGGACATCACGGTGCATCTGGCAACCAGTTCGACTTTCAACGAGTTCGACCGCAACAGTTACGACGTCGCGATCCGTTATGGCTCGGGGCGCTGGGCGTCCGCGCGCTCTGACCGGCTGCACGAGGAAGAATTTTTCCCGGTGTGTTCGCCCGCGGTGCTGGCGGAAGCCGGCGAGTTCCAATCGGTGGAAGAAGCGCTCTCGCGCATGCGACAGGTACGCACGTACTTTTATTCGATGTATCAGGACGACTGGCCTGCATGGCTCGAAGCGGCGGTACAGGAGCCTGTCGAATTTGCCGGCGAGTCCGTTTTCCATCTGCAGCTCACCTCGCTCGCCGCGGCTGTCGACGGGGTCGGCATTGCAATCGGCCGCACGCCTCTTGTGAACGCCGATCTCGCGAGCGGCAAACTCGTTGCGCCGTTCGACGTGCGCGTGCCGTCGAACTCCGCGTATTTCATTTCGTCCCCTGTCGACAAGGCGCGCACGAGAAAAGTCGAAGCGTTTCGCGAGTGGGCGCTCTCGCGGCTCGGCGAAAATCGCGATCGCGACAGCGACGCGGCACAACGCGAGGCCGCCTCGCCCTCTGTGCCCGAGCCCTGCTGAGTTCATGTCCAGCACTCATCCGCTCACCGACGATCCGCCTTTTCGCAGCGTCGCTGTCCTGCTCGACGAGCACCGCCGGGCAACGCCTGACAAGCCCGCCATCGTCGATGTAGAACAGCGGGTGAGCATGAGCTTCGAAGAACTGGCGCACTCCGTCGACGTGATCGCGAGCCAGTTCGCGCGGCGCGGCGTGAGCCGAGGCACTCGTGTCGTGCTCGCCGACTGCGATGCGCCCGACAAGCTGCTGCTGTGGCTCGGCGCGTGGCGGCTTGGTGCAATCGTATGTCCGCTCGACGTGCCCTTCGTCGGTAAAGACATCGCGCGCACGCTACTCGACACGATCCGGCCTACGCTCGTCGTGTTCTCCGCCGACGCCGCGGACATCTCCGTCGCGGGGCCGAACGTGCCGGTCGTGCGTTTCGTTTCGTGGACCCGCGCCGCTCAGGTGCACGGCGACGCTGACCTTGGCGTTGGCGATACGATCTCGTTGCAGAACAAAACGCATGACGCCGCGCCGCTACCCGACGGCGCAACCCTGTGCACGCCCGACGACATTGCGTCGATGTGCTGCACCTCCGGCACAACGGGCATTCCGAAGATCGTCGTCTACGACCACCGGTCATACTGGCTCAATGGCCTCGACAGCATCCACTTGCTGGGTTCGAGCCGCGACGACCGCATGCTCGAATACCGTTCGTTCGACTGGTACTCCGCACAAATACTCAGTTTCATTCCGTTCCTTCAACTCGGTTCGACGCTGTGCGTGGCGCGCCGTTTCTCGCGCAGCCAGTTCGGCGAATGGATTCGCGAGCAGCGTATTACTGTGTGCGCAGGCGTGCCGACTGTCCTGAACATGCTGCTGGAAGCGCCGCTCGATGTGAGTGCCCAGACCTTCGCGTCACTGCGCGCGATGACATGCAGCACCGCGCCGCTATCGCCCGTTCAATGGATGCGTTTTGAAAAACTGTATGGCATCCGTATCCTGAACCTGTATGGGTCGTCGGAAGCGGGATGGATGTGCGGCAACCGGCTGCAACATCGCAAGCTGGGAACGGTCGGTCGTCCGGCGCCGCATATCCGCTTCGATATCGTCGACGCGCACGGCATGCCATGCGCCGCGGACGTCGAAGGCCAGGTTGTAGTAGACGGTGAAAAGCTCGCGCTCGGCGTGTTGCAGCAGGACGGCTCATTGCTGCCGATTCGCGGCGCGCCGTACTTTACGCGGGACATCGCTTCACGCGATAGCGACGGCTTCGTGCGCATGGCAGCCCGCATGGACGACATAATCATTCGAGGCGGCGTGAAGATCGCGCCGCAGGAAATCGAAGATGTGATGCGCACGCATGTGCATGTGCAGGACGTCGCGGCGCTCGGTGTGCCCGACCCGGTGTACGGGCAGGAAACCATCTGTTTCGTGGTCCTTCAGCCGGGCGTGGCGTTCAACCTTGAAGCACTGCGCGCGCATTGCCGCCGGCAACTGCCACGCGAAAAAATGCCGAAGGACATCTATCCGGTTCCTGGACTGCCGCGCAGCGCGCGCGGCAAGATCCTGCGTGACGTGCTGCGTCAACAGTGGTGGGGAATCGTCAGCGCGCGAAGAGATGTGTCGGAATCGGAGCCGGAGCAGGAGTAAAGCGGCGCGCCTATTGGTCGCGATAGGCGACCATCTGTAGCTCGACGAGGAAGCCGTGGTGCAACTCGGGCACCGGCACAACCGCGCGCGAGGGCTTATGCGTGCCGAAATGCTCCGCGTAGAGCCGGTTGAACTCCGGCCAGTTCTTCACGTCGACGATATAGGCGGTGCACTGCACGACGTCAGTCAGCGCACAGCCCGCTTGCTCCAGCACCCGTTCGCAATGCGTGAGCGTTGCGCGCACCTGACGTTCGAAGTTGTCTGGGCCCTCGGTAGCCACGCCAGGGCCCGGCAACATGCCTGACACGAACGTGAAGCCGCCCGCCTGCACGGCCTGCGAATAGTGTCCGCCGGGAGCCGGCACCTTGTCGGTAAAGATGAAATTCATGATTCATATCTCTTCGGGTAAGGGTTGGCCGCGCGTTTCCGGTAGCCACGGCGCGAGCGCAAGGCCCACCAGATAAATGAAACCGACCGTGACCGCCGCATGACCGTAGCCGCCGAAGCGGGTAATCAGCGTGCCGGCAACGAGCGGCCCGGTCCATGCCAGAAAGCGCGGAACGTTGAAGCACAGCGCAATGGCGGTGCCGCGCACGCGCGTCGGATAAAGCTCCGGTAGCCATGTCGGCATCCACGTATATTGCCCCAGGCTAAAAAAGCCGGCCACGCAAGCCACTGCGAGCAGCAGACCGACATTGTGCGTCCACATGAAGAGCACCGGCGTCAGCACGAACGCCATCGCAAAGAAAAGACAGGTGATGCGCTTGCGGCCATACGCGTCGGCGAGAAACCCCAGACCGATATAGCCACTGATCGCACCGACGTTATAGGCCATGCCCGCGAAGCTCGCCCAGGAGGCCGCGTGAAGTCCCGCATGTGCCGCGACGGAGCCGATGTAGGGCGGCACCCATGTGGAGATGCCCCACCAGCCAAGCGTCGTGCTGAGCGACATCAGCACGGCGATCCACGTGCGGCGGCGCAGTTTCGGGTCGGCCAGCAGATCGACAAGGGTAAAACGTGCAAGCGCCTGTTCCCGCTCGTCGAGCGCCGCCCCTGCCTCCTTGCGCGCGAGCGTCGCCTTGCGCTGTTTGTTCACACGCTGCCATTGCTCCGACTCGGGAATGCCCGCGCGCATCCACAAGGTCGCGAGGCCCGGCAGCACGCCGATCAGATACATGTAGCGCCACGCATGCTCGCCCGCGCTGCTCATGAAAAGCCATATCAGCGACGCCACGAAGAAGCCGGTACCAAGCCCGCATTGCATGAGCCCCGCACCCTTGCCGCGATGCCGGTCGGGCCAGATTTCGGCGGTCATCGCCGTGCCCGTCGCCCACTCCGAGCCCATCGCCAGACCGACGACGAAGCGCAGTGCTGCGAACGAAGCCCAGTTCCATGAAAGCGCGCTCAGGCCCGTGGTTAGCGAATACGCGAGAATCGCGAACATCATCATCCGCTTGCGGCCGATATAGTCGGTCAGAATGCCGCCGATCAATCCGCCGATGCCCCAGCCGAGCAACGTCAACGCGATCACGAGCCCAGCGTAGAACGGAATCTGCGCGTGCTCGGAAGGCGCGAGCAACTGGCCGAGTGCGCCGCCCACGGTGAGAACCAGGGCATAGGTTTCGTATCCGTCGAAGAACCAGCCGAGGTTGGACGCGATGAGCGCGCTCCACTGCTGCCGGTTGATCGAGCGATACCACACTGTTTCCGTTGCGGCGTCTGCGGCGACGCAAGCCTCCGTACGCAAGCCGCGTGTGCCGCCGCCGGACCCCTCTTTCAGAGGTTGCTGCATCGCCTGTCTCCTCGCTGACATGGTGTGCGCCATGCCGTCTGTTTTTCTGCCGTCGCGCTTAGCGCATTGCAGTGCGTTGCGCTGCGTTACTGCGTGAGTCTCGTTGCGTTTGCGCGCTTTGCGCTACGCGGGAACACCAGGCGTTGTGGACCTGCGCATTTGCGCAGCGAGCTTCACCGCCTGAATGATCTCGGGATATGCAGCGCAGCGGCATAAATTGCCCGACAGGAAATGCCGGATCTCCGCTTCACTCGGATCGGGATTGCGCTCGAGCAACTGGCGGCTCATGAGGATGAAGCCTGACGTGCAAAACCCGCACTGAAACGCACCGCACTCGATGAACGCCTGCTGCACCACGTCGAGCTCGCCGTCGGCGTCCAGGCCTTCGACAGTGCAGACTTCGCCGCCGTCGGCCATCGCAGCAAGATAAAGGCAGCCGGACACGCTCTCACCGTTGACGATCACAGTGCAACATCCGCACAGCCCCTGACCGCAGCTTTCGCGGGCGCCATACAGCGCAAATTGCTGACGCAGCACTTCGAGAATGGTGTGATGCGGCTCGACGTCGGCGCTAATGTGCTCACCGTTCAGCCTGAACTGGATCTTGATGGAAGTGGCGCTCATGCTTATTCCTCTGATAGCGGTTCATTGCGCGCGGCGCACAGCGCGCGATAGACACTCTCGGGCGTAAGCGGCAGCGACTTCAGACGCACGCCGACCGCGTCCTCGATGGCTTCCGCGATTGCCGACGCGACGCCGAACGTCGCACTCTCGCCCACGCCTTTCGCGCCGAACGGTCCGTTGTTCTGCACGGAGTCCACGGTCTCGCGCCCGATATCCGGCGGGATGTCGTGGATACCCGGAATCTTGTATTCCGCGAACGACGCATTGCGCAGTTGCCCGACCCCATCGAACTCCATGCGCTCGAAGAGCGTAATGCCGAGCTGCATGATGGCCGCGCCGGAAATCTGCGTGTCGACTACCTTCGGATTGATCGGCGTGCCGCAATCGACCACATGCTCGAAGCGTAATAGCTTGAAGTGGCCCGTCTCCGTATCCACTTCGACTTCGACGCCGCAGCCGCCCACCATCCAGTTCGGCGTGATGTTCTCCGACTGCCCCGTCTCGTGTTCCGGCGACTTGTACGAAGGAATGAAACTGCCGATACCCACGACGTTGCCCGCCTGCATCCCATACTTGCGTCGCAGCAGTTCGCCCGCGCGACTCGCGGGCACGGCCGGCACGCCCAGTTCATCGGCAAGTTCGGTGAGCTTGCGATTTACGTCTTCGGCGGCGAGACGCACGGCGTGACCCATGTGGAACGTCGAGCGCGACCCGAGCGTCGCCATGTCGTAAGGCGTGATGTCGGTGTCCGGCCGCATCACGCGGATGCGTTCGGCGGGAATGCCCAGCACTTCGCCGGCCATCAATGCGATCGCGGTTTCCGACGCCTGCCCCATGTCCACCGTGCTCGAATAGACCGTGCAGCTGCCGTCGCCCGCGAGGCTCACCATTGCCATTGACGTTGTCGGCGCAACCAGCGCCTTAAAGCCGACGCCAATGCCTCGCCCACGCCGCAGTGCGCCTGTGCCGCGCTCGAACGGCGCCGCCCAGTTCAACCGCTTCGCGACCCGTTCCAGCACCAGGTCGATCGCCGCGTCATGCATCGGCGTACCGGTTGCATGCGGACGGCCTTCGCGCAAAATATTGCGGCGGCGGAATTCGAGCGGATCGATGCGCAACGCGCGTGAAATCATGTCGGCATGACTCTCGTATGCCCACACCATCTGCGGAATGCCGAAGCCGCGAAATGCGCCGGCGGGCGGCAAATTCGTGTAAACCTGATACGAATCGATCCACACGTTCTCGATATCGTAAGGGCCGGAAGCGGTGAAGCCGGACTTCTGCGTGACGCGCGGGCCTATATCCGCATACGCGCCGCCGTTCCACCACACCTCGCATTTTCGCGCCGTAATGCGGCCTGCTTCGTTCACGGCCGTTTTCATGCGAAACGTGGTCGCATGCTTGGTGATCGTGAAAAACTGCTCTTCCATGGTCAGCGAAATCTTCACGCTGCGCCGCGACAGCAACGCAAGCGCGACGACGAGCGCTTCCAGCTTGATATAGAGCTTCGCGCCGAAGCCGCCGCCGAGCAACGCCGTTTTCACGCGTACACGGTTTTCCTCCCAGCCGAGCAGACGTGCAATCTCGATGCGCACGAAAGACGGACTTTGCGAAGCAGTGTGCACGGTGAGCATGCCGGTGCCCAGATCGGGCTCGGCAAGCGACACCATCGGCTCGAGCGGCGTGTGCATGACCTGCTGGGTCGTGAACGTGTCGTCGAATACATGCGCGGCGGTCGCAAAGGCCGCCTCGACGTCGCCACGACGCAACTGGAAGTCGAGCGCCACATTCGTGCCCTTGCGCCCCGCCAGATGCTTCAGATCGGGGAACGTACCTGCAGGGCGCAGAAATTCGTGGACCAGAACGTCCGATTGCGCGGCCTCCACTTCGTTGAACACGGCCGGCAATTCTTCGTACTCGGCCATGATCAGATGCGTCGCCTCTTCGGCGACATGCGGGTCGGCCGCAAGCACGACGGCCACCGGCTCGCCGATATAGCGCACCTTGTCCAGCGCGAGGATCGGCTGGTCGTGAAACGCGGGGCCATAGTACGGCTCCGGAATCACTCTACGGATATCTTCGCCGGTGTACACCGCGAACACGCCTTCCATTTCGCTGGCCGCGCTAGTGTCGATATTGACGATCTTGCCGTGCGCCATCGTGCTGCGAAAAATTTTGCCGTACAGCATGCGCGGCAGCACGAGGTTGTGAATGTACTCGGCGCGGCCCGTCACCTTCGAACGCGCTTCGAGCCGGTTCAATGCGCGGCCCACCTGTTTGTCAGCCGGCTCTTTTTCCAGCGTCTTGTCGATCTTCATTACCCGCGCTCCCCGAGTTGAGCGGCGCGCCCACTCGCGGCGGCCAGCGCCGTGCGCACCGCGCGGCCCAGATAGACCTTCAACAGCTCTTTCTTGTAGCTCGCAGACCCATGAGGATCGCCGACGATGTCGAGTTGCGCCGCACCGGCCTCGCCCGCTTCGCGCAGGATCGCGTCATTGGGCAGTGCTCCGCAAAGCAGCGCCTCGGCCTGCGTAAGCCGCGTCGGCCGATCCGTCGCCGCGCCGACGATCACGCTTGCGCGGCCAATGCGCTCTCCCTGCATGTCGAGCACTACCGCGACGCCGAGCGCGGGCCAGTCGTGCGCCGCGCGCGTGGTGACCTTCATGTACGCAGCCGGCCGCCCCGCTTGCTGCGGCACGTTCACTTCGGAAATCAGTTCGTCGCGAGCGAGCACCGTTTCGTAGTAACCGGTGCACAGGTCTTCCACCGGCAACGTCCGTTCGCCCCGGGGACCCGTGATCGTCACGCGTGCGCCGAGAGACGTGAGCACCGGCGGCATGTCCATATGAGGATCGGCGTGGCCGAGATTGCCGCCGATGGTTGCGACATTGCGCACGCGCACATTCGACAGCGTGCGCAACGTGCGGGCGATTAGCGGCCAGCCTTCCTTCACGAGCGGCGAATGTTCGAGCGTCGCAAGTCGAGTCAAACCGCCGATACGCAACTCGCCGTTTTCGCCGGCACGAACCTGTGCAAACTGCGGCTCGATGTCGCGCAAACTGACGAGGCGGGTTGGCCGCAGCACGCCGGCCTTCATCATCAACATGACCGCTGTGCCGCCGCCCATCGGACGGATGTCCGGGTCTTCCGGGTCCAGCAGCGCGATCGCTTCTTTCAGCGACCGCGGCCTCGCGAGCTCAAACGGAATCATTTAAAGCACTCCTTGTTGCGCGTGTTTTTGCATGTTTTCCTGCGCGTGTGTCTGTCGATATGGCGGGCAGTAGTGGGTACTAGCGGACACAGCCTGCGCGATCCAGCAACGCGTGAAGTTCACGAGCGACAATGTCCGGCGTCTCCAGCGGCGTGAGGTGCCGCGCTTTCGGAATCTCGGTCAGCGTCGAACCGGCAATGCCCGCATGGAGCGCGCGTGCCATCGCGGGCGTCGCCGCATAATCCTCCTCGCCGACGATCACACAGGTCGGCACTTTGACATCCGCCATCAGAGCACGACCGTCGAACGAACCGAGCATGCGTCCCGTGGCAGCGAACGCAGCAACGTCATTACGCAAAAACGTATCGACGCAGCGCTGGACGACGTCTGGGTGCTCCGTGCGGAAAGCGTCGCTGAACCAGCGTGTCGTCTGGAAGCCGACCAGCGGCGCGAGGCCGCCGGTCTCCGCTTTTTGAGCGCGCTCGTTCCAGTCTTGCGGCGCGCTTTCGCCGTACCACGCGGTCGTGTCGATCAGGCCGGCGGCAATCGCGTCCGGACAGGTGGCTGCGAACTGCAGCGCGACACAACCGCCCATCGACGCACCCGCTATCAGCACGTTGCGAAAATTCACCGCGCGCAGCACGTCGTACACGTCTTCCGCAAAAAGCGCGACCGTGTATGGACCTGCCGGCTTGTCCGACGCGCCGTGACCGCGCGCATCGATTGCCAGCACCGATGCGCGCGGCAGCAGCCGCTCGACCACCGGCGTCCAGAAGTGACGGTCCATCGCGAGCGAATGCACGAGCACCACGCGCACCGTGTTTTCTTTCGCGCCGTAGAGGCTGTAGCCGATTCGCGTACCGTCGCGCACGGCAACGTGCGACGACACGACATCGGGATTGGCCGGTTGATTCATTGCGTACTCCACTGGCTGTCGGATGGGTTCGAGTTCAGGTTTTCGAGCCCGCAGCCGGATATTGCGGGTTGCCCACAGACGCGGCAAACGACGATCTTTCATGTAAAGCATGAAAACGATTCATCGGCTGCGAACGAACGTGCCATGACACTTGCGACGACGCGCAACGGGCAATGCGCTAAGAAAAAGCCGGTTGAAACCTGCGAGGTTCCAACCGGCTTTCTTCTGCAGCGATCAGAAAGGAAGGTACTGCTAGAACCAGTGATTCATGCCGAACGAGATGCCGGTCTGCTTCTGGTGGCCCGACGGGTTCAACGTTGCATTGGTGACATAAACGCCGGTGAAATGCGTGTAGTCGATATCCGCATACAACTCGGTGCGCTTCGATAGCAGATAGTCGATGCCTAGAATCGCCACGTCCTTCCTGCCGTCGACGCCGCCTGTTTTGTTCTTGTTGTCGTAGTACGCGGCAGTCACGCTGAAAAACGGCGTGGCCTGATAACGTATGCCGCCCCACAAATACTGATTGCGCGTCATGCTTCGCGCCGAGACCGGGGTGTCCTGCAAATTGAGCGAATATCCGGCCATGACGTCGACCGGTCCCACTGTCACCGTGCCGCCCGCCGTGTACTGATCATTGCCGGAGTACTCGCTCGAAGTCGCCGTGAGCGGATTCGACTTATGCGTGTAGCCCGCGCCGAGTTTGATGGTCTGGCCACGGTAATTCAGGCCGCCGGCCAGCGTCGACCCATGTGCGGCGCTGCCCGGCACGCCGCCCAGCGCATACTCGCCGCGGACAACCCACGGTCCGAAAATGCCGCGATAGTTGATGTCATTGTCGTCGCGTCCGGTGTTGCCGCCCGACACCGCGGTCGACTCGGTAATACCGAGGTAATGAAAGTCGAACGGCTCGAAGTCCTTGATCAGGAAATGCTGCAACGTGAACTGGCGGCCAATGTCGATCTGCCCGAAGGGTCCGCCTACGCCGACAGTCGAGGTGCGCTGGAAGATCTGATTGTTCGTGTTGTTGTTCGCGCCGGTAGAAAGCACGAAGCCGGCTTCCAGATTAAAGCGTGCATAGTAGCCCCCGCCCAGGTCTTCCTTGCCTTCGAAGCCCCAACGGTTCGAGTTGTAGACGCCGTTGGACGCCATGGAAAGGGCCGCGCCGCCCGCCTTGGTTCCGTTCACCAGATTGCGCAAGCCGCCGTCGAGCGAGCCGTATAACGTGACGCTGCTCTGCGTGTGAGCCGCGCCGCTCGACAGTCCCAGCAGCGTGAATGCCGCCAGCGAGCGCGTCAGATTGCCTGCGCGTAGAGCGGTGACCGCTCCTCCTTTTTCGTCCATATCTCCTCCATCGATGTCGTTCTATTGATCTGGCGGGACGTGCAGGGCGTGACGTTTCCTGCTTCGTCCACCGCGGGTACGCCGGAGCGTCGTCTCTCCAGGCGCCGTGCGCAAACCTGCGGGGTCAAGGACCGCAGACCGCGCGCAGCCGCGCGCGACGCTCCCATTGCGGTGAGCGCAGACTGAGGCAGAACGCCCTCCCCTCGCAAACGCTGATTTCTCATATACGTCATGAACGGATTTCATCTGAGGTCAATGCGAAGACCTCATGCCGTGCATGAACAGATTTCGTTTGAACGACGCGGCGCATGTCATGCAACCTCAGCGGACGGACACACGAACATGCCGCACTACGTATCAACGAGAGACGATGAACATGGACCGACGCAAACGTATCGTGGTGGGAATCAGCGGCGCTATCGATCACACGCCTGGACGTGTTCCCGACCTCTTCGATATCGACGCGGCACGGTCAAACGCTGGACCGGCGAAGAAATTCGGAAGCTTGTCAGCGTGGCGAACGGTTGACCCGCGCCCCTGAAAGCGAAGCTCGTCAAACTCCCACCCGCTGCTTTACACGCCCGCGCGGCGCGCCGCTGCGCGCCGGCGGCACAACCTCCGCGAGCAGCTCGTCATGCAAGCCGCGCAAGACTTCCACGAACGCCAACGCGAGCCGCTCCCGCGGCCTGTGCGGCGGAAACAGCAGATAGGTCTGAAAGCGCGTGGCCGGCACGAACGGGCGAATGGCGATGTCCGGCCCGGCATAGTCGCGCGCGACGATCGGATGCGCGAGCGTCACGCCCATGCCGTGACGGACCATCTCGCAGCACATTGCCGTGTATTGCGCCTCGATTGCCAGCACGCGCTGCACGCCCGCACGCAGGAACACCTCGTCCATCAACGCGCGCGTGCCGTCACCGTGACAAAGCGAGATGAACGACTCGCCCTCCAGGTCCTCCGGCTTGATGATGCGTTTTGCCGCGAGCCGATGCGCAGCCGGCATCACGCACACGGCGGCCACGTCCGAAAGCTGCTCGACCTCGCAATCGGATGCCTCGCTCACGTACACCGCCACACCCAGGTCGCAAAACTGCGAAGCCGTCCAATGATTGACCGTGGCCGACGTATTCACGTGAAGCGACACGGTTACGTCGGGAAATAGCTCGACAAAGCGTTTGATCGCATGCGGCACCAGCGTCATGCCCGCCGAAGGCATGGCTGCGATGCGCAGCCGTCCGCTGCCGAGGTTGCGAATCTGCGCGGCCGCATTCGCCAACCCCTGCAAGCCGACGAAAGCGCGGTCGACTTCCCGAAAGAACGCCTCGCCCTCGCTCGTCGGAATCAGACGCACGCCGCTGCGCTGAAAAAGTTGCAAGCCGGTATCCCGCTCCAGTTGTGCGATGAGGCGGCTCACGTTCGGCTGCGACGTGAAGAGAGCCTTGGCCGCGGCGGTCATCGACCCCGACACCATCACCGCGCGAAACGCCTCGATATGCTTCAGATTCATGCGTGTTTTCCCCAGGCTAATGCGTGCTTATCCATATCATCCATGCATGGATAGGTATTTTATTCGTATTGGACGACATGACCAGCCGGCGCGACACTGCTTTTCACCGACGGGCAGCGAAGCCCGCCCCCACACATCGGAACTGGAGATCGTCGTCATGAAAAGAGCGTTGCATCGCCGTCTGTCCGCCCCGTCCCACACCGCAATCGCGGCCGTTTCCTTCGCCTTGAGCCTCGCCGCGCCGCTTCTCGCGCAAGCCGAGACCACTCTTTATGTCGCCAACGTTGGCGGTTCGAACGAGCAGGTCTACCGGCAAAAAATCATTCCGGCGTTCGAAAAGGCGCATAACGTCAAGATCGTCTACGTCGCGGGAAATTCGAGCGATACGCTCGCCAAACTCCAGGCACAGAAAGGCCACCAGCAGATCAACGTCGCGGTAATGGACGACGGCCCCATGTATCAGGCGATGCAATTGAATCTGTGCGCAAAGCTCGACGACGCGCCCGTGATGCAGGACGTCTACCCGCTCGCGAGGCTCGGCCCCACGGCGATAGGCGTCGGCATGGTCGCAACGGGCATTGGCTACAACGAGGAAGCATTCAAAAAGGCTGGCTTGCCGCCGCCCGACTCGTGGAAGTCGCTCACGGACAGTCGCATCAAAGGCAAGCTTGGCGTGCCGCCGATCACCAACACATACGGCCTGCACACGCTCGTGATGCTCGCGCGTCTGTCCGGCGGCGGCGAAAAGAATATCGATCCGGGCTTTGCCGCAATGACGAAACAGGTCGCGCCGAACGTGCTGTCCTGGGCGCCGACGCCCGGCGAGATGGACGGCCATATGCAATCCGGCGACGTGATTCTCGCGCCGTATGGCAGTGGCCGCGCGGTGGCATTGCAGAACACCGGCTTCCCGCTGAAATTCGTCTACCCGAAGGAAGGCGCGGTCGCGTTGCAGGTAGCGGCGTGCGTCGTCGCCGAGAATGCGCAGCCGCAGTTGTCGCAACAGTTCGTGCAATACCTGTTGAGCCCGGAAGTGCAAACCGTGCAGGCGCAAGGCATCGGTCTCGGTCCGGTCAACAAGACGGTAAAGCTGACGCCCGAAATCGCTGCGCGCGTGCCCTATGGTCCCGATCAGATCTCGAAGCTGACCTCGATGGACTGGGCGACGATCAACCAGCATCGCACGGAATGGACGGAGCGCTGGAACCGTTCGGTCGAGCGCTGATGCGCGGCACCGGCAAGTCCCTCGCGCGGCGCGCGATCTGATGAAGGAGCGAGGCGTATGGCCTTCCTGACTCTGCAAGGCATTTCGAAACGCTACGGCGATTTCACCGCGATCGAGCACATCGATCTGGACGTCGAACGCGGCGAGCTGCTTGCGCTGCTCGGCCCGTCCGGCTGCGGCAAGACCACCACGCTGCAGATGGTCGCCGGGTTCGTCTCGCCGACCACCGGCCGCATTCTGCTCGATGGACGCGACATCACGAACGAGCGTCCTGAGAAGCGCGGCATCGGCGTCGTGTTCCAGAGCTACGCGCTGTTTCCGCACATGACGGTGGCAGGCAACGTCGGCTTCGGGCTCGAGATGCGCAAGGTCAGGCGCAAGGAGCGCGAAGAGCGTGTTGCCGAAGCGCTGTCTCTCGTGCGCCTCAAGGGCCTCGGGCATCGCTATCCGAAGGAACTGTCGGGCGGCCAGCGGCAGCGCGTCGCGATTGCACGCGCCATTGCCATGGAACCCGAACTGCTGCTGCTCGACGAGCCGATGTCCAATCTCGACGCCAAGCTGCGCGAAGAGATGCATATCGAACTGCGCGCGATCCAGAAGCGCCTCGGCATCACGACGATTCTGGTTACGCACGACCAGGTCGAGGCAATGACCATGAGCGATCGCATCGCCGTCATGCATCGCGGCGTCATTGCGCAACTGAGCACGCCCTACGACGCCTATGAGCGCCCCGCCACGCCTTTTGCGTCCACGTTTCTCGGCCGCACCAACGCGTTCTCCGGCGAGGTGTTGCGCCGTAATCCACGTTGCGCGGAGGTCGACGTCGCGGGCACGACACTGCATGTGCCGCACGAAGGCCGCCATGTGGACGGCGCAGTGCATGTGTATATCCGGCCGGAGAAAGTGCACCTTGCCAACGGCGATGCCCGGCTGCGCGGACGCATCGCGACGCGTGTGTTCGTCGGTAATCAGTGGCTGCTCGAGGTAGACACCGAGCTCGGCAAGCTGCGGGTCGCGCAGCCGAATCACGGTGCGCCGCCGCCCGAGGAAGGCCATGAAGTGGGCCTCGCATGGACCGACGACGACCTGCGCGTCCTGACGCAAGACCGTCCGGAGGGCGCCCATGGCCACGCTTGACGACGATCGCCCCGGCGCCGCGCCGTGGTTGCTGTCGGGGCCGGCGCTGCTGCTCTTTGTCGGTCTCTTACTGGTGCCGCTGCTGCTCACACTGATGCTGTCGTTCCGCGTGTTCAGCGATACGGCCGGCGTCACCGCAGCCTATACGCTGAAGAACTACTGGGAGGTGGTCAGCGACCCGTACTACGGCACGATCTTCCTGCGCACCGCGGGGCTGGCCTTTGCCGTCACGCTGCTGTCCATCGTGCTCGGCGTGCCCGAGACCATCGTGCTCGCACGGATGAAGCGGCCGTGGCAGTCGCTGTGTCTGCTGGTCGTACTGGGGCCTCTGCTCATTTCGGTGGTGGTGCGCACGCTCGGCTGGCAGATTCTGCTCGGCAACAACGGTGTGCTCAACAACGTTCTCCAGTCGCTGCATGTCACCAGCGAGCCGATCCGTCTGGTATTCACCATGACGGGCATGATCATCGCGCTCACCCATGTGCTCGTGCCGTTCATGGTGATGTCGGTCTGGGCAACCATGCAGAAGCTCGATCCGCAAGTGGAGTGGGCCGGCCGCTCGCTCGGCGGCTCGCCGTTCGCGGTGTTTCGCCGCGTGGTGCTGCCCCAGATCATGCCGGGCGTGCTGTCGGGCTCGATCATCGTGTTCGCGCTGTCGGCGTCCGCTTTCGCCACGCCTGCGCTGATCGGCGGGCGGCGCCTGAAGGTGGTCGCCACCGCCGCCTACGACGAATTCCTCGGCACGCTCAACTGGCCGCTCGGCGCGAGCATCGCCGTGCTGCTGCTGATCGCCAACGTGGCCATCGTGATGGGCTGCAGTCGAGTCGCCGAACGCCGTTTCCGGCACATCTTCGATTGAGCGAAGGAGAGCGATCATGAAACAGAACGGCATTCTCGGGCTCGTCTACAACGCGTTTTTCCTGAGCTTCATCCTTGCGCCCCTCGTCGTAGTGATGCTCGTCGCTTTCACCGACAAGGGCTTTATCTCGATGCCTTTCGACGGCGCGTCGCTGCGCTGGTTTCGCGCGATCATCGAGAACGGCGACATTGTCTCGGCCTTCTGGCTATCGGTGCGGCTTGCGTTCGCGGCCGCGACCATCGGCGTGTTGCTCGCGGTGCCCGCCGCGCTCGCCATCGCGCGCTATCGCTTTCCTGGCCGCGCCGCGCTCACGAGCTTCTTTCTCTCACCGATGATGATTCCCGCCGTCGTGCTCGGCATCGCGTTTCTGCGTTTTCTGTCGCTGCTGCATCTGTCGGGCTCGTTCTGGTCGCTGGTGTGCGCGCATGTGGTCATCGTGCTGCCGTATGCGCTGCGTCTCGCGTTGTCGTCGGCAGTCGGACTCGATCGCGATGCGCAACGCGCCGCGCTCTCCTGCGGTGCAAGCCGCTTTACCGCGTTTCGCCGCGTGGTCCTTCCGATGATCCGCACCGGCGTAGCGGGCGGCTGGGTGCTCTCGTTCATCCAGAGTTTCGACGAACTCACGATGACCATCTTCGTCGCAACTCCGGGCACAACCACCCTGCCCGTCGCCATGTACAACCAGATCGCGCAGACGATCGATCCGCTCGTCGCTTCAGTGTCGGCGGTGCTGATCGTGGGCACGGTCCTGCTGATGGTTCTGCTCGACCGCATGGTCGGACTGGACCGCATTCTGATCGGAGAAGCGCAATGACATTGACAAGCACCGCCGCGAGTCCCGATACGCTCGCGGACGTGGTCGTCATAGGCGGCGGCCTCGTGGGTTCGGCCGTGGCCTACGGACTTGCCCGCGAAGGCGCGCGCGTAACCGTGCTGGACGAGGACGACGGCGGCTTTCGCGCGTCACGCGGCAATTTCGGCCTCGTCTGGATCCAGGGCAAGGGTTACGGCCTGTCTCCATACGCACGCTGGTCGCGCAGTTCGGCCACGCGCTGGCCGCAACTCGCGAAGGCGCTGCTGGAGGAGAGCGGCATAGACGTCGCGCTGAAGCAGCCGGGCGGCTTCCACTTCTGCTTCAACGACGACGAACTCGCCGAACGCGCCAAGCGCCTCTCTACCCTGCAAGCCGAACTGGGCGATTACCCGTATCAGATGCTCGATGCCGCCGAAGTCCGCGCGCGCATTCCGCAAGTCGGGCCCGCAGTAATCGGCGCGAGCTACACGCCGATGGACGGCCACGTGAACCCGCTCAAGCTGCTGCGCGCGCTGCATACCGCAATGCAGGCTCGCGGCGTGCGACTCGTGTCGAGCGAGCGGGCGCAGCGCATCGAACCGCAAGCACACGGCTTCGTCGTGCACGGGAAACGCGGGACCTATCGTGCTGCAAAGGTCGTGCTTGCGGCGGGACTCGGCAATCGCGTGCTCGCGCCGTTCGTCGGGCTCGACGCGCCGGTCGCGCCGAACCGCGGCCAGGTGCTGGTAAGCGAGCGCGTTGCGCCGTTTCTCCACTATCCGACTCTCAACGTGCGCCAGACCGACGAGGGCAGCCTGCAGTTCGGCGATTCGATGGAAGAAGTCGGCTTCGACGATTTCACGACTACCCATGTGCTTGCTGACATCGCCCGGCGTGGCGTGCGTGCATTCCCGATGCTGCAACACGTGAGGCTCGTGCGCATGTGGGCCGCGTTGCGCGTCTACAGTCCCGACGGCTTTCCGATCTACGACCAGTCCGTGGCGCATCCCGGCGCGTTCGTCGTCACTTGTCATAGCGGCGTGACGCTGGCGGCTGCGCATGCGCTGCGGGTCGCGCCGTGGATCATGGGCGCGCCGATGCCCGGCGAACTGCCCACCTTCTCCGCGCGACGCTTCGAGCACGCGCGAGAGCTGATTCCCGCACATTGAATTCGACATGACTACTCAATCGACTCAAATGCCGACTCACGCCCTTTTCAAGCCGCTCGACGGCGCGCAAGGCGCGGCCGCCACACCCGTCGCAATCTGGTTCAACGATCAGCCGCTGACCGTGCCGGATGGCCGCTCCGTCGCGGCAGCGCTGCTTGCCGCGGGCGTTTCGCGGTTTCGCGCGACGCCGGTTTCGGGCGCTCCGCGCGCACCGTTCTGCATGATGGGCGCGTGCTTCGAATGCCTCGTCGAGATAGACGGCGTGCCGAGCCGCCAGGCCTGCATGGTCGAGGTCAAGGCGGGCATGCGAATCCGCTCGCAGGAAGGCGCGCGCGATCTGCCGCCCGCAGATCTGACACATGTACCTTTGGAGAACGCCCTTGGCCGCTGATTTTGTTTCCGAAGCAGTGGACGTCGTCGTGATCGGCGCCGGTCCAGCCGGCATGAGCGCGGCCACGCGCACGGCGCGCGCCGGACTGAAGACGGTGCTGATCGACGAACAGGACGCCGTGGGCGGCCAGATCTATCGCGGCATCGGCCGCGCCGATGCGCGCCGCAAGGAGATACTCGGACCCGATTACGCGGCGGGCGCGGCGATCGCCGATGCATTCGCCGCCTCCGGCGCGCGTCACGTCACCAACGCAACTGTGTGGCAAGTCACGCGCGAGCGGGGCATCAATTATCTGAAGGACGGCAAGATCGGCAGCTTCGACGCGCAGCGCGTGATTCTCGCAAGCGGCGCACTCGAGCGCCCGTTTCCGATTCCCGGCTGGACGCTGCCGGGAGTGCTGACGGCGGGCGCCGCGCAGATCCTTTTGAAGAGCGCGGGCGAAGTGCCTGCCGCACCGCCGGTGCTGGCGGGCTGCGGACCGCTGCTGTATCTGCTCGGTTGGCAATACGTCCGCGCCGGCGTGCCGATCCGCGCGCTCGTCGATACCACGCGCCACGAGGATCGCTGGCGCGCGAAACGTCACATGCTTTCGGCGCTGCGCGCATGGCCGTTCCTGAGCAAAGGCCTGCAACTGATCCGAACGCTGCGCAATGCCGGCGTGCCCATTTTCGAGGCGGCCGACGACTTGCGCGTGGAAGCGCGCGTCGGCGCAGATCATGTGGAGCGCGCCGCCGCGCTGCACTTCACGACCCAAGGCAACGCGCATCGTCTTGAAGCCGACGTGATTCTTCTGCATCAGGGCGTGGTGCCGAACACGCAATTCACGCAGGCGCTGCGCGCGTCGCACCGCTGGGACAACGACCAACTCTGCTTCACCCCGAAAGTGGACGCGTGGGGCGAACTGGACGTGCCCGGCATTTTCATCGCCGGCGATGGCGCGGGCATTGGCGGCGCACAGGCGGCAGCCTTGCAGGGCGCACTGGCCGGTCTCGCGGCAGCCGCGCAACTCGGCGCGATCACCGCCGCCGCACGCGACGCGCAAGCCGTCCAGCACCGCCGCGACCTCGCGGGCGTCATGCGTATCCGGCCGTTTCTCGACAGCCTGTACCGCCCTCGCGACATCAACCGTATTCCGCGCGACGAGACGATTGTGTGTCGTTGCGAGGAAGTCACTGCGGGCGAGTTGCGCAAGTTTGTCGAGTTGGGCTGCGTCGGGCCGAATCAGGCCAAGTCGTTCGGACGCTGCGGCATGGGTCCGTGCCAGGGGCGCATGTGCGGCCTGACGGTGACGGAGGTGATCGCCGATGCGCGCCGCGTCTCGCCCGCCGAAGTCGGCTACTACCGCATCCGTCCGCCGATCAAGCCGCTCACGCTTGGAGAACTGGCCGGTGAATGACACGACCGTCATCCAGGAAGCCGATGTGCTCGTGGTCGGCGGCGGGCTGCACGGCACGAGCAGCGCGCTTCATCTCGCGCGCCGCGGCGCGAAGGTGATCGTGCTCGAAGCCGATTACGTCGCGCGCCATTCATCGGGCGTCAACGCGGGCGGCGTGCGAACGCTGGGCCGTCCGTTGCCCGAGATTCCGCTTGCGCTGATGTCGCGCGAAATCTGGCATGGCATGACCGACCTGCTCGGCGAGGATGGCGGCTTCGTGCCTTCAGGCCAGTTGAAGATCGCCGAGACCGACGACGAACTGCAGGCATGCCGCGAGCGCGTTGCGCTGCTCGAATCGCACGGATTCACACACGAGAAAGTAATTGACCGCGACACCGTGCTCGAACTCGAACCGGCGCTCGCGCGGCACGTCACAGGCGGAATCTGGGTCGAGCGCGACGGCTATGCGCTGCCTTTTCGAACCACGACGGCATTCCGCCTCGCGGCCCAGCGTCTCGGCGCCCGTTTTCTGGAAGGCACCGCCGTGCACCGCATCGAACAACGCGGCGCGCGCTGGCTCGCCTTCACGCCGCGCGGCACCTTCAGCGCGGAGAAGCTGCTCGTCACCGCGGGCGCGTGGTCCGGCGAACTGGCGAAGCAGGTGGGCGAGCCCGTGCCGGTGCACCCGGAAGGTCTGATGCTGATGGTCACGCATCGCGTCGCGCCGTTCTGTCGTGCCACGCTCGGTGCAACCGGCCGTCCGTTGTCGTTCAAGCAGTTCGACAACGGTACCGTGGTGATCGGCGGGAAGCTGATCGGTATCGCCGATCTGTCGAACCGTCACGGCGAAGTCGACTTCGCGCGGCTCGTGCGCAGTGCACGGACGGTGACCGACCTCTTTCCTCATCTGCGCAATCTCGGCGTGAACCGTGCGTGGGCCGGCGTCGAGGCCTTCACCGAAGACGAACTGCCAGTCATCTCCGCAAGCCGCAAGGCGTCGAACCTGTACTACTCGTTCGGCTATTGCGGCAGCGGCTTTCAGCTAGGACCCGGTTGCGGCAAGCTCGTGTCCGAGCTGATGCTCGACGGCACGCCGTCTATTTCGCTGGATGCGTTCGGAATCGACCGGTTCGAGCGCGGCGCGGCTTCTTGTTCGTCTGCGGCTTCGTCTGCAAGCGCGGCGCATCTCGTTACGCAATAAGCGGTTCCCTTTTTGCTCCGTCGCGCGTTTCATGAGCGCGCGCGGCGGCTTCGTTCGACCTCAACCAGAGACATTGTCATGACCGATATTGTTCGCATCGAAACCAATCAACGTATGAGCCGCGTCGTCAAGGCTGCCGGCCTCGTATTCATCGGCGGCCAGACTTCCGCGGATCACGCGCCGGACGTGAAAGTGCAGACCGCGAAGGTGCTGGAGAAGATCGACGGCTTCCTGGAGAAGGCCGGCATCGACAAGACAAGACTCGTTTCCGCCCAGGTATGGCTCTCGGACATTGCGCGCGACTTCGGCGGCATGAACGAGGTATGGGACGCGTGGGTTCCGCAAGGTTGCGCGCCCACGCGCGCCACCGTGCAAGCGCAGCTTGCCGCGCCGGAATTGCTGGTGGAGATCGCCGTGGTGGCGCTCGGCTGAAACCGGTCCAGAGGCGGCACGTGAGCGCGACTGCTGGTTCGCTCACGCGCCGGAGTCCGATCCTGCCCGGATTCCCGTCGAGCCGACCCGGCGTTTAAGGCTGTCGCTCGCAAGACAGATCGTCCATGGCAATATTCGGTTGCCGGCCCGCTCTTCGAGCGAGGCCTGTATCAACGCAACAGGAAACCTCCATGGACGACGACGTCAGCGCCTTCAACGGCCTGCGCCCGCGCTTGCAGAAAATCGCTTATCGAATGCTCGGCTCCGTAGCGGAAGCCGAAGACATCGTGCAGGACGTCTGGCTGCGCTGGCATGCGGCAGCGCGCGAAAAAATCGACAACGCGGAAGCATGGCTCGTCGCGGTCACCACGCGCGTGTCCATCGACCGTTTGCGCGCTGCCAAAACGCAGCGCGAGCACTATACGGGCATCTGGTTGCCCGAACCGCAAATGACCGGCTCGCCCGCTACACCCGAGGAGGCGGTCGAACGCAGCGACGACGTGTCCGTCGCGTTCCTGATGCTGCTGGAACGGCTGACGCCCGAAGCGCGCGCCGCCTTCCTGTTACGCGAAGTTTTCGATGCCGACTACGACGAAGTGGCCCGCGCAATCGGCAAGAGCGAGGCGGCCTGCCGCCAGCTCGTGAGCCGTGCCAAAGGCCAACTTCGTGAAGAGCGTCCGCGTAATGCCGTGCCGCAGGAGACGCATCATCGTCTTTTGCGGATGTTCGCGCAGGCCGTCGAGCGCGGCGACTTCCCCGCGATCAACGCGTTACTCGCCGAGGACGCCATGCTGATCGGCGACGGCGGCGGCAAAGTGCCGAGCGCGCCCCAGCCGATGCTCGGCGGCCGCAGAATCGCGCAGCTGTTCTACGCGTCGTCGCGCCGCTATGGCAGCGAACTCAGTATCAGGCTCGTGGTGCTCAACGGTGAGTGGGCGCTGCTGCGCTTTTTCGAAGGCAAGCTCGAATCGGCACAAGCGGTCGAAACGGACAATGAGCGCATTGTCCGGATCCTCGTGCAGCGCAATCCCGAGAAGCTCGCGCGCCTTGCCGCGGCCTGTTCGAACGGTTGAATCCACATGCGGCGCGCGGCGCCGGCGACGCAAAACCGCGGGCGATGTCACAAACGGCGCGACTGATACGTCTAGCCGGTTTTAGACCTCACGAGTCGCGCCGCATGTCAGATTACCGATCACCTCGCCCTGTAGCCGGCAGCCAGGACCCGTTCGCGAGCAGCTTTGCGACCACCTATGCCGGCGTCGTTTCATTCCTGGCCGTCGCCAATGAAGGCAGTTTCGCCCGCGCGGGCGATCGCCTCGGCATCGGCCGCTCCTCGGTTAGCCGCAATGTGCAGAAGCTCGAGGCGCAACTCGAAGTGCGCCTGTTCCTGCGCACGACACGCAGCACGTCGCTCACACGCGAGGGCGAACTCTTCTACGAGAGCTGCCAGCCTGGCATCGAGCGTATCGTGGCGGCGCTCGACGGCATGCGCGATCTGCGCAGCGGGCCGCCGCGCGGGCATTTGCGCATTGCGTCGACCTCGGGGTTCGGGCGCAAGATCGTCGCGCCGTTATTGCGAGACTTTCACTCGCGCTATCCCGGCATCACGCTCGAACTGCTACTGAACGATCGCCCCGCCGACTTCACCGCCGACCGCGTGGACGTGTCGTTTCGCGACGGGCGCATGGAAGACAGCGGGATCGTCGCGCGGCAGCTCACTGCGATGCAGATGATCGTCTGCGCATCGCCCGCCTATGCGCGCCAGCACGGTCTGCCGCGCCACGTCGACGAGCTTGCGGATCATCGCTGCATCAACCTGCGCAACGCCTCTGGCCGCGTCAAGGACTGGCAGTTCAAGGTGGACGGCAACCCGCTGCGGCATCAGCCCGCCGCACAGCACACGTACAACGACCCTGACCTGATCCTGCAGGCGGTGCTCGACGGTCTCGGCATCGCACAATTGCCGGCTTATCAGGTGCGTGACCTTATTGGCGACCGCCAGTTGCTGAGTTGCCTCGCGCAGTACGCGCCCGACGACGAAGGTCACTACATCTGCTATCTGAGCCGCCAGCACCTTCCGACCCGCATCCGCGTGTTCGTCGACTACATGATCGAGCAAACGCGCGCGATGAACCCGCCATGCGACACGACGGTGACGTCGGCGCCGGCTTTATCGACGGTCGAGTGAACCGCAAGTTCGTCAGACGGATGCGCGCGGTGCCGGATCGCGATTGGTGCGGTAAAGACAACACCGTGAGTGCCTGCACGCGCATGGCGTCACGCCCGGCGTGCGCCTACCATGAAGCTATGCGGCGTCTTGCCGTCAATTACGAGGGGTCTCGATCATGAAGATCGTTGTTATCGGCGGCACCGGCCTGATCGGCTCGAAGACCGTCACGATTCTGCGCGACGCCGGCCACGACGTGCTCGCTGCGTCGCCCAGAAGCGGTATCAACACGCTCACAGGAGAAGGCCTTCAGGAGGCGCTCCAAGGCGCGCAAGTGGTCATCGACCTGGCCAATTCGCCGTCGTTCGAAGACAGCGCAGTGCTCGAATTCTTCGAGACTTCCGGTCGCAACCTTCACGCCGCGGAGGCCGCTGCCGGCGTCGGCCATCATGTCGCCCTTTCTATCGTGGGAACCGACAGGACGCCGGAGAACGGCTATTTCCGCGCCAAGGTCGCACAGGAGAAGCTGATCGAGGCTTCGGGCATTCCCTACACCATCATTCGCTCGACGCAGTTCCTGGAATTTCTGGGCGGCATTGCCGCGTCGAGCGCCGAGGGCAACACGGTCAGGCTCTCGCCCGGACTCTTCCAGCCCATTGCATCCGACGACGTCGCGGCCTTTGTTGCCGATGTCGCGCTTGCTGCGCCGCGCAACGGCATCGTCGAGATCGCGGGTCCGCAACGAGCCCCATTCGACGAAATCATCGCGAGCTACCTGAAGGCAATCGGAGATCCACGCGAAGTGGTGCGCGATCCGGAGGCGCGCTACTTCGGCGGTCGCGTCGAGGAGCTTTCGCTGGTGCCATTGGGCGAAGCGCGCCTCGGCCGCATCGGGCTGGAAGAATGGCTCAGCCGGTCAAAGGCGGCAGGCTGACTGGGCGTCGGTGGAAAGACCTGGTGCTCGATGAAACGCACGTTTCCGTTGGGGGAAGATCGCTTATCTAACCACTCTCAGGCGCGCAGCATTCTGTGCCGATTCGAGCCGGTTGCCGCCCAACGATTTGGCGCGGTATAGCGCCTCGTCGGCTGCGGCCAGCAGTTCGGCAAGCGACTGCCCCGCGTCGCCGGAATGCGCGAGGCCGATGCTCACCGTAGCCTGAATATCAACGCCATCTACCCTGTGCGAAACGGTCTGTGCAAAACCCCTGACGATAGCCTCGCCCACCTCGCGCGCGCGGCGTTCGTCATGGCGCGGCAACAGCACAGCGAACTCTTCTCCGCCGATTCTGGCAAGCACCGCCTCGCGCCCCACCACGCTGCGCGCGACATCCGCGAATGATTTGAGCACTTCGTCACCAGTCTTGTGACCGTAGCGATCGTTGAGCTTTTTGAAGTGGTCGAGGTCGAGCGCAAGCAGCGACACTGAACCGCTTTCATGACCCTCACCGAGCACACGCATCCCTTCCTCGAAGAACCATCTGCGATTCCCGAGACGGGTCAGGTAGTCAGTTTGCGATTCGTGCAGGAGTTGGCCATGCGTTTCCTCGCGGATCATCTTCAGCACGGTCATCGGCAGAATGACCGAATACAGGACGCCCTCGTACATCGTGATTGCGCCGATGGTGGGCAGCAGGCCCATTCCATACCGCGTCACGAGCCAAGGAAGAACGAGAGCCCGAAAGGCATAGAAAAGCGCGTGGATTGCCGTCACCGCCACCGCGATACGCCGTGACTGGAAGGCTTTGAAGTCGTCGCTTCGAAGGAACTCGCGGGACGTCATGCCGCTCGCCACCGCGATTGCGACCGCGCTGACGTAAGCCCACACGGTGCTCTCCCAGCGCGCACCGCCCACTGCCCATGTCAGCGCCATCAGAAGGAGCAACGCGAGCGAACCGGCCGGGCATCGACGCCCGTTTAGCAACGCGGCACCGTGCAGGACCAGCAGGTAGCCCGTCAGAATGACCAGATTGCTCAGCGCGGAGCCCCACGGGGCGGGCAGATCGTGACGAAACACGGCCGCTGCGCAACCGGTTGCGAGCGTCGCATATCCCGCTGCCAGTACTCGCAACTCCCGGCTTCGCCGCGGATGGCTTTGGTGTTCCCAAAGCGTCATTCCGGAACTGGCGAATAGCGTTCCGATTAAAAGCAGGTAAAGGGTGAGGAGATCGACATGCATCGCTGACCGGACAGTTCCACGCCGGCAGGATGCGGCGACTGCGGCATTTTACTTGTATCGGAACGAAGTGCTCCGCTAATGGAGGCATGCACTCTTTTCTGGGAGCTTGCCGATAACTCAATGCGCCATTAACCACTGCGCCTAAAAAGCACTCGACGAAGTGCCGCTGAACCATAAGTGCATTTCAAGTGAATCGCATCGAAGCATCGCCCGACACCCCTAAATGCGACAGAAATAGTCGCAAAACGTTGTGATTCATCGGGTTCGTTTTTTAACCGCATCTGCTACCCTCAACCTGCCGATTTCGTGCGGGCTCGCGAGCATGCGCCGGCTTCATTGCCGCCTTTCTTTCGCAGCTGCTCCACGCAGCGAAGCGACTCTGCGACGTCTGCGCGATATCTACTTCTACGAATTCATCTTCAACCACCGCATGGAGTAAGCGATGTTGGAACGGCTGGGCTCACGGTTTGTCGCCATTGGTGTTTTACTGATCGTCGCGGGTTGCGGCGGCGGAGGCGGCGGGGGTGCCTCGAACACGGGCGCCGCTGCACCGGCATCCGGCGCATCGGGCACGAGCGCGACTACACCGACACTGGCCGCCGCTACGCCTGTGATCGACGGCACGACGCTTGGCGATGCAAACTGGCCCACGGGCTCTACATCGTCGGGCGGCCTCGGACAGCCGGTCGGCGGGCTGAATTGCGGGTTGCGCAGCAATGCCTATACCTACACGCATCTGTCGATCTATCAGAACGGCCGCCTGCTCTCGGTGCCCGCCAACATCGGCACGGTCGGCCCGACCATGACGGCGCAGACAGGTTGCGCGTATCCGCTGCACACCGTCGACGCAAGCGGCAAAATCCGCATGGATACGACCACCGGCGCGTCGTACACACTCGGCCAGTTCTTTGCGATATGGGGCGAAACGCTCGGTGCGTCGAACGTCGCGGGCCTGAGCGGATCACCCGTTACGATCTATGTGAACGACGGCGGCGCGCTTTCGCAATACAAGGGCGATCCCGCGGGTCTCGTGCTTCCGCCGCATGGCGAAGTCACCATCATGACCGGCACGCCGTTGACGCAGATCCCCACCTACACATGGACCGATCCGCCGCCCTTCGACCCGAATCCGGTCACGCTCGCCTATCTGGGCGTGGTGGGTAGCCAGTACTGGCCGGCCGGCAATACGGCGACCGGCGGGAACGGCGCCACGGTCGACGGTTTGATCTGTGCCGCCGGGATGAGCGAGCTGTACCACGTGCATGCGCATCTCGCGATCATCAAGGACGGCCAATGGCTCGCCATGCCCGCGAACGTGGGCATACTGTCGCAGTGCAACTATGAAATGCACACGCACGACCAGACCGGCATCATTCATATCGAAACGCCGACCCTCAAGACGTTCACGCTGGGTCAGTTCTTCGACATCTGGGGGCAGCCGCTCTCCAGCACGAACGTCGCGGGCATCACCGGGAACGTAGTGGCGTATATCAACGACAACGGGGATTCGCGCCGTTACATGGGCGATCTGCGCAATATCGAGTTGACGTCGTTGCGCGACGTCACATTGCAGATCGGCACGCCGCCAATCAGTTCGCTTCCGACATACTCGTGGTACGAGTCGCAATAACTGAAACGTTCGCGGCATGCGCGATGTGCGGAAAATAGCGGCGACGGCGGTGACGCTTAACAACGCGTCCAGCCGACGCCGCAAGACCGCAAACATCATTACTGTCGTCACCAGTAACGGGCCGTGGAACCGCGGCTCATGCATGCATCAACTACACGAGAAGCTCGCCGCTGAATTCACATCGCCGCCCTTATAGCGCGCGACTTTCGGATACGGACACAGCGGCCGCGTGCGGCCCGCGCCCCACTGCGCAGGCACTTCGCTATTCGGGATCGCATTGCTCGCATCGCGAGCGGTCGCGATGACGCTATCCGGTGCCTTGCCCTGCTCCACCCAGGCGACCATCGGCGTGAGCATGTCGAACTGATCGGCCGCGGGACCGCCCGAGCAATGGTTCATTCCCGCGACCGTGAAGAGCCGCGCGAAGCTGCTCGCATCGCCGCTATTGGCCGCCATCACGCGTTGATACCAGTCGGTCGTATCGTTCGACGAAAACACCGGGTCGCTCGTGCCGTGATACACCATCAGCTTCGCGCCGCGTTGCCTGAGCGCGCTGAGATTGGCCTCGTCGGGCGGCGTCATGAACGACCACGACGATTCCGTGTACGCGCCGCTCGTCGCAAAGATCTTCGGTGCGTCGGTGTCCATGCTGAAGTTCAATGCATACGATGACAACTGGCTCAGCAGCGAAGCGCTTTGCGGCGGCGTCGTGAATGTAAATGCAGCGGCGGCGGGGTCGAGCGTGATGGAGTTGCTCTGCTTCCATGCCGCCCAGCCCGCGCCGCTCACGCCGGCGTCGTAGGGAAAGCTCGCGTACAACGCGGTGCCCGCGCTGTTGCGCGCGCCCGAAAACACGTTGCCGATCGCTTCTTTTTGCGCGGTAGTCAGGCACGTTCCGTCACGCACGTTGCCTGAGCAGGTCGGCAAGTCCGCGGCCAGGTTGAAATTCGCCTGGCATGCCTTGATGTCCTGCACCATGCCGTCGGCGACACCATCTAGTGCATCGCACTTTGCAATGATCCTCGACGCCACCAGTTGGCGTTCGGCGGCAGTAAAGCCGGTCTTGATGTCGGGCAGGCCATTCGCGGTTGTCGCAGTCGCGACCTTTGCGAATTGCTGTGCGCCCCACATTTCGCCGATGGCCGCCTTCGGCAAATGAAAGCCCGGATCGCCCGCAATGATCCCGTCGTATTCGGCCGACGATCTCGCCGCCGCCACCATCGCGTGACGTCCGCCGTTCGAGCAACCGTCGAAGTAACTGCGATCCGGCGCCTTGCCGTAGGCGGTGCGAATGACCTGCTTGGCCATCGGCGTGAGCGTCGCTACCGCGTTATAGCCGTAGTCGATACGCGCCTGAGGATCGAGGCCGAATAGCGGATTCTGCGACGACGAGTGTCCCGCGTCGGAACTGATCACGGCAAACCCCATGTTCAGCGCATCGTTGAGCGGTCCGCCTCCGCCGATCTCGCCGGTTGCCGTCACCACGTTGCCGTCGAGCCCGCCGTTGGCCTGATAGAAGAACCTTCCGTTCCATGCAACGGGCAGACGCATCTCGAAGCCGATTGCGTAGGTCTTTCCGTCGACAGCGCTCACGCGCTGATTCATCTGCCCTTGAACGACACAATGCTCGGCGATTGGCTTGCTCGCCACCGTCAGCGTTCCGGCCGGTACGTCCTGCACGGAATTGAACGTGGTGTTGGCGAAGGACAATTTGCTCGCCAGCGCCGCGCAGCTTCCAACGAGCGTTGCCGGTGTGGCCGCGCTCAGGTGCGGCAACGTCAATGTGTTATCGGAAGAGCCGCCGCATGCTCCAAGCGTCGCGCACACGGATACCGCAATCACAGACTTTCTCATTCGATGTCTCCTAGAACGCGTGCTTGATACCGACCATCACACCTGTCTGACCGATGCCGGCGGCGGGCGTCGTGCCGCCACCGCCGCCGCTCACCGAATAGCGCGCCTTCGCACTGTTGGCCAGATAGGCGGCCTGCGCATACACGGACGAGCGCTTGCTCAGCAGATACGTGGTGCGCAGCGCGCCCATCGTCGCGCGGGAGTCGTGCACACTGTTGACGATGCGGAACACTTCTCCGTCGACCAGGAACGCGGGCGTCACGAAGTACGACGCGCCGACGAAGAACAGATCCGAGCGCACGTTCGGCACCGCTGGCGAGTCCGTCACGACGCGCCGACCAAGCCAGCCCGCGCCGAGCCTAGCGCCCGCGTACTGCGCATAGGCGCTCACATGCGTGCGGGCGTCCTTGTCGGCGGCGTTGCCAAGTGGCGTGGGAGCGACGCCGTCGAAGAAGTTCGCCTGCGCATTTGTGCCGCCGCGTTGCTCCTCATATGAAGCTGCGACGCCGAAGTTCGGCGCGTCGTATTTGAGCATTACCGACCAGTCGCGGCACTCGGTCGGGTGGCCCGCTACCGAACCCGCGCAAGTGCCCTGCCCTGGGGAGTTGCCCGTGCCGGCCGAATCGCGGCCGAACGAATACCCGGCGCCGAGCGTGAAGCCCTTGTACGTGCCCATGTACGTCACCGAATTATCGGCACGCGCATTGGGCACATATGCGTCGAGCGAACCCATGCCGTAGATGTCCGGGCCGATGATGTCGGCGCCTTGCAGCGCGAGGTACGTCATCGTGTATTGCCGGCCGAATGCCATGGTCCCGTATGGCCCCTTGAGGCCGACAAACGCCTGCCGTCCAAACAGCCGCCCGCCCTGGCCGGAACTGCCGTCGCGAACGTTGAACCCGCTTTCCAGTGTGAAGACAGCGCTGTAGCCGCCGCCGAGATCCTCGGCACCGCGCAGGCCCCAACGCGAAGGCAGCTCGCCCGTTACCGCCGGCATGCGAAACACATGGCCGCCTGCGGCGTTCGCATGCGATACGTATTCCACACCGGTATCGATGATCCCGTACAGCGTGACGCTCGACTGCGCGAGCGCGGTCGTACTCAGCGCGCACAGGGCGCCGGATATAAAAAGGCGGGTCGTGACTGTTTGCATCGTTGTCGTCTCCAAACGTTGTGTTTTCTTTTTCAGTTGATTTGATAAGGATGTCTGATCAGTCGTTCGCGCGCGGACGGCGAATCAGCATCAGAGCCGCCGCCGCGGCAATCAGCGTGACCGGAATGCTCGCGCCGATCACCGTCGACGAACTGCGGCCCATGGCCAGCAACTGGCCCGCCGCAAGCGGGCCGACCACCGAGCCGACGCGCCCCACCGCGACCGCTGCGCCGACACCGGTGCCTCGCATCGCTGTCGGATAGAACGCAGCAGAGAGCGCATACAGCACCGACTGGCCGCCGATCACGAACATCCCTGCGAAGAACGCGGATACCGTCAGCGCCGCGAAACCCGGCGCGATCGACAACGCCGCGAGCGACGCGATAATGCCGATGTACATGCCTGACACCACCACACCGCCGCGCAAACGGTCCATCAACATGCCGATGAAAAGCGCGCCCAGGCCGCCGCCGATGTTGAAGAAGATCTGCACATAACCGACTTCCGCGCGCGCGAGTCCGCGTGCCGCCATCAATGACGGCAGCCAGTTCAGCAGGAAGTACAGAACGATCAGCGTGCAGAAGTAGCTGATCCAGATTTGCAGCGTTGAGAGCCCCCGGCTCCCGCCGAACAGCACTTCGCCGACGGGCGCGGGCTTCGCGTTCATGCCGTGTGACGCGCGGCGAAACGCGGAGGACTCAGGCAGAAATGCGAGCAGAAGCGGCACCAGAATGAGTGGCCCCGCGCCGCCCACATAGAAGATGTGTCGCCATTGCGTATCGCCGATGCTCACAATGCCGACAATCGAGGCGATCACTCCGCCGAAAGGAATACCGCAATACATCACGCTAACGGCGGTATTGCGCAACTTCGGCGAGACCGCCTCCGACGATAGCGCGATCAGGTTCGGCAACGCGCCGCCCAGCCCGATACCCGTCAACACGCGGACAAAAACAAGCATGCCGAAGCTGCTGACGAACGCAGTCGCAATAGACAGCAGACCAAACAGACACGCGCACAGAATCAGTATCCGCTTGCGACCGATGCGGTCGGCAAGTCTTCCGCCCAACATCGCGCCCGGCAATAGGCCGAAGGTGCCCGCGCTGAACGCAAGCCCCATTTGCGCGACGCTCAGGCCGAATTCGCGTGCCATGCGCGGCGCCGCGACGCCCACCGATTGAAGGTCGAGCCCCTCGAGCAAGGCAACCGCAAAACAAAGACTCAACGTGACGGCGGCGCCCGTTCGCGCGGTGGCTTGCGCCATGCCGTCTGCCGGCAGTGCTGTTCTGGTGGATTTCATGTCTGTCTCCTGTCGGCCGGAGCCGCCGCTTCCGCGTCCTGCTCCGGTCAATGCAAGTTGATTGCTGTTTATTGTGTCGATGGCCGCCGATGCATCTTTATCGCCCCATGTATCAGGCTTCCTGACATCATGGGTGAACAAAAGCGCGTTCATGAGAACGCGCTACGGTCAGTCGCGATGGAGCATATTAAATATCAGGCGACCTGACAAAACAAGGTGAGCGTCTTTGGTGAATACCCCAGGTACTTTCAACGCAAGGGTTTTCACCGATCACGCGGCGATTGTGTCCAAAGCCGCTTGATAATAGACTTGTATCAGGCTACCTGATACGGCGCATGCATTGAAGCTTTAAAGCAAACGCTGTCGGGTGCTCGCACATCACGACAAACATCGATACGCGCACAGGCGCGCTGGAGCTACGAAATGGCAAGTTATGAGGGTCGCTGGAAGACGGTGGACGTGAAAGTCCAGGAAGGCATCGCATGGGTGACGTTCAATCGCCCCGAGAAACGCAATGCAATGAGTCCCACGCTCAACAGCGAAATGATCCAGGTACTGGAGACGCTGGAACTGGACGCGGACGCAAAGGTACTGGTGCTGACAGGCGCCGGCGACGCATGGACGGCGGGCATGGATTTGAAGGAGTACTTCCGCGAAGTCGATGCAGGTCCGGAGATTCTGCAGGAAAAGATTCGCCGCGACGCATGCCAATGGCAGTGGAAACTGCTGCGCATGTACTCGAAGCCGACTATCGCCATGGTCAACGGGTGGTGTTTCGGCGGCGGCTTTTCACCGCTCGTCGCGTGCGATTTGGCTATCGCGGCGGACGAAGCCGTGTTTGGCCTCTCCGAAATCAACTGGGGCATTCCGCCGGGTAATCTGGTCAGCAAGGCAATGGCGGATACGGTCGGGCATCGTCAGGCGCTGTACTACATCATGACGGGCGACACGTTCGACGGGAAAGAAGCCGCTGCAATGGGACTCGTCAACAGCAGCGTGCCGCTCGAACAGCTGCGTGCCAAAACGGTCGCGTTGGCCGCGAAGCTGCTCGAGAAAAATCCCGTCGTTCTGCGCGCCGCCAAGCATGGTTTCAAACGCTCGCGCGAACTGACGTGGGAGCAGAACGAAGACTATCTGTATGCGAAGCTCGACCAGGCGCAATTGCGCGATCCCGAGAAAGGGCGAGAAGAAGGCTTGCGGCAATTCCTCGACCAGAAGTCGATCAAGCCTGGCCTTCAGGCGTATAAGCGCACTGAGTGACGAACAGGTAAACATTGATCCCGTAGCCTGCCCGCGCCTGCGCGCAGCACGGGAAAAAGCAAAGGAGACAGCCATCGTGAACGAAGTAAGTATGTTGATCGGGGGCAAAGACTGTCCGGCGTCGGGCGGCGCCACCTTCGAGCGGATTGATCCGGTTACCGGCGGCGTGGCTTCGCGCGCGCCCGCTGCCACGCTCGCCGACGCAGACGCCGCTGTCGAAGCTGCCGCCGCCGCGTTTCCCGCGTGGTCCGCGCTACGGCCGACCGAACGCCGTGCGCGCCTGCTGAAAGCCGCCGACCTCATGGACGCGCGAGCGGGCGCGTTCATCGAATGCGGCATGGCCGAAACCGGCGCGATGG
>Ga0209796_10000201_pt1 | contig 62056 bp, 53 predicted proteins | sample AgamicOrSfrz_FD_187167 | JGI IMG/M metagenome (GOLD analysis project Ga0209796, IMG submission 187167) | Agave microbial communities from Guanajuato, Mexico - Or.Sf.rz (SPAdes) (version 2) | ecosystem: Host-associated > Plants > Phyllosphere > Phylloplane/Leaf | place: Guanajuato, Mexico...
AAGTGGCGTGCTGGTGGGGAGGCCGAGGGATGGGGGCGCGGCGTTCCGGCTTTGTCTGCCTGGTGGCTGGGTGGGTCACCGGCTCACCGGCCCAGTGGCTCGGCCGCCCTGCGAGCAACCCCAACAAGCTGGCGCCGCGACGCCCTCAGTTATCGAGGCGGCGCGCCGGTGTGCCGCCTATCTCCAGCACGATGCGTGCGACGCAATCGAGCAGCGCGGGCCCTGCGCGGCTGATGAGCCAGTCGCGCGGGCACTGGTCGGCCGAGCCGCCGCAGTTGACCGCGTAGCGCTCGCCGGACGGGCCGGTGAAGCCGAGCGCGATCGCATTCAGGCCGTCGTACCACTCACCGGTCGCGACCGCGAAACCGCGTTCGATGGTTTCCTGCAGCGCCGTCTCGAGCCGTCCGCCGACGTGGCCCCAGTCGTCGCCCTCGGCGGCCTGCAGGCCGGTCAGCAGTTTCGCGCGATCCGCTTCGTCGAGGGCGGCCAGATAGGCGCGGCCGATGGCGGTGCGGCTCAGGCTCATCCGCGCGCCGACTTCGAGGCGCGACACCAGCACGGCCGAGCGTGGCCGGATCACGTCGATCACGACCATGTCGAGCCGGTCGCGCACGGCGAGATGAACGGAAAGCCGCGTGCGCTCGGCGAGTTCGATCAGAAACGGCCGGGCGCGCGCGCGAATGTCGAAGTTGCGCAAAAAGCCATTGCTCAGTTCCAGTACCGACGACGTCAGCACGAAACGTTCGCTGTCGGGCAGCCGGAACAGAAAGCCCGTGCCGACCAGCGTCGCCGTGATGCGCGACACCGTGGGTTTGGGAATGCCGGTAATTTCGGTCAGCTCACGGTTGCTGAGCGGCGCGTCCGCCGCGGCGACGGAGCGGAGCACGGTCAGGCCCCGCGCCAGCGCGGTGACCTCGTCGCCGGAGCCGTCTTTCTCTTTGACGGGGTCGGCGGCATTGCGGGTTCGCGTTCGTGGGTTCATGTGATTTTGGAACAATATTTCAGATTACTGTCATCCGTGGCGCGGTGCTGCACATAGTGCTGTCTCTCAGCTAGCCCGGCAGGCGAAGCGTCGGCCCGGAATTCTTCCTATTATTCATTGTATCGGAATAATTTTCCTCAACGCTCCCAAGCTGTTTAGATTTTGCTTGACTTAGTCAGGATAACCATAAAAAATGGAACCTCATTTCGAAACAACGTATCAGGGCCTGCGTCTTCGTGCCCAGAGACTGTCTTTCGCGGGCTTCCCCCGTGTCGGCTGAAGTGCCTGACTATAGTCCACCGCGCCGCGGCGGTCGGTGTCTCTCATCGCATAGCTAGTGCGGTTGTCAGTTTGTTTCGAAATACCGTCTCTCAGGTTCTAGCACGGCCCTCGGAATGGCTAGAACTTTTCAAGGCGTCACGGAAACGTGACGCCTTTTTTTTGCCTATTTGCGCACCACGAAGTCTGCAGCAACGGCAGAGCCGGCGTTCGCAGACAACCGAGTTTGCAGCACGGGGAATTAATTGTGCGATGCACAATCCGGTCAGCCCTAGCAGGAATCGCCGCCGGCGGGAGCCGACGGCCGTGCCAGATCCGTCTATGAAACGGAGAATATCAACGGCGAATTTGGCCGGGCGGATGCCCGGCCGGCGCTCGGCGTGAACGATGCGGGTAATCCGGCTGGAGCTGTCGAAATTGCGCCCTGCCTTCAGACCGGACGGCACCATCACAGCCGGCAACGCGCCGGGCCTGAACTCCGGAGCTTCTGGCATGCTTGTTTCGACCCGGACTTTCGCCGACCGGAACAACTTGCAGCCTGTCGCGAAGCTTGTTGCGTTTGCAATTTCCGCAGTGGAGCCGGGCGTCTTCGGCATTGCGCCGGCGCCTGCAGTCGAGCTGGTTCTCAAGCGCGCTGAGTGGCGCCTGTCCGATGTTGATCGGATTGAAATCAATGAAGCGTTCGCCGCTGTTCCGCTAGCCGTGATGAAAAAAATCGGTCTGCCGGAGGAAATAGTCAACGTGGAGGGCGGCGCGATTGCGCATGGCCATGCCATTGGTGCAACGGGCGCTGTACTCACAACTCGTCTGCTTCACTCCTTGGCGCGCGACGGCTTGAAACGAGGCATCGTGACGTTGTGTATCGGCGGTGGGCAAGGTATTGCACTTGCGGTCGAAATTCTTTGATTCCTCTATTCGCGGCAAGCGACCACTGACTTCTTGACGACACCAAGGGCCCGCCTATGGCGCGGGCCTAAGTCCTAAGTCAAGTGCACCGCGAAGGGCAACGCACAGCTTGATTACGGCAGTCGACAAGGGTGAAGGGCACGACGTTATCGACGTTGCGCCGCTCACATAGCGCCAATGAGTTCAACCTGACGGGCGAGCGGCCCCAGATAGTGCGTGACGCGGGGCCGCGACACCGATAGCATAAGGCGGAGTGTGCGGTGAAACCCGGGGTGGACGTGCTGCAATGCCGCATGCCGTCGCCACGATCGCCCGGTGCGTGCGCTCACTGAGTACACGGCCCATGCTCGATCCCCAGTCCCGCGCTGCGCCTCGCCCCGGCGGAAAAAGGCCGGATCGGGACGACACCTTCGACGCCAGCCTGCCCGAGGTGCACCGGACCGTTCGGGTGCCGGACAAAGGCAGATGGCTGTGGCGCTTTTTCGCGTTCGCGGGTCCGGGCTACATGATCGCTGTCGGCTACATGGACCCCGGCAACTGGGCGACCGACCTTGCCGGCGGTTCGCGTTTTGGCTACACGCTGCTCGCGGTCATCCTGCTGTCCAATCTGATGGCAATTCTGCTTCAGGCGCTTTCCGTGCGTCTCGGCATTGCCACCGGTCAGGACCTGGCGCAGGCCTGCCGCGCACATTATTCGAAACCCGTGAACGGCGCCCTGTGGGTTGCGTGCGAACTGGCTATCATCGCGTGCGACCTCGCGGAGGTGATCGGCACCGCCATCGCGCTGCAATTGCTGTTCGACATTCCTCTGATTGCCGGTGCGCTGATCACCGCACTTGACGCATTCCTCCTGCTGCTTCTGATGAATAGGGGCTTCCGGTTCCTCGAAGCGTTCGTCATCAGTCTGCTGATCGTGATTGCAGCCTGCTTCGCAATACAAATCGCGGTGGCCGCTCCGTCACTCGCCGCGGTGCTGCGAGGTTTCGTGCCGTCACCGGAAATCGTCACGCGTCGCGAGGTTCTGTACCTGGCGATCGGCATCATGGGCGCGACGGTGATGCCGCATAACCTGTATCTGCATTCGTCGATCGTGCAGACGCGGGCTTATGCACGCACTGACGCGGGCCGTCGCGACGCGATACGCTGGGCCACCATCGACAGCACCATCGCGCTGATGCTTGCGCTCATGATCAACGCGGCGATTCTCATTGTTGCTGCTGCGACCTTCCATGAGGCCGGCTACACGAACGTCACGGAGATCGGCGACGCCTTCCGCCTGCTCTCGCCCTTGCTCGGAGTAGGGATCGCGTCCACGCTCTTTGCGCTCGCGTTGCTCGCTTCCGGCCTTAATTCGACGGTCACGGCGACGCTTGCCGGACAGATCGTCATGGAGGGCTTCGTGAGGCTGCGCCTGCCGGCGTGGGGCCGGCGCCTCATTACGCGCGGCATTGCGATCGTGCCGGTGGTGGTGGTCACCGCCATCTACGGCGACAGCGGCACGGCGCAACTCTTGCTGTTGAGTCAGGTGATCCTGTCGATGCAGCTTCCCTTTGCGGTGATTCCCCTCGTGCGCTTCGCATCAGACAAAAGGAAGATGGGCGCCTTCGTGATTCCGCTGTGGACGAAGATGCTCGCGTGGACGGTGGCTAGCGTCATCGTCGGCCTGAATCTGAAACTTTTGCTGGACACTCTGGCCGGCTAGCGGTTCGTCTTGCGGGGCTGGCTGCAGCGGGTTCGCTCATGCATTTGCCATTCCGCACGTTCTTTCTCTGCTCCCGCAGGTGCCGTGGCTTTGCGTTTCGCGAATGCGCCGCGGCAGCAAAACTTGAAATCGATGGCGCCCCCCGCTATACCTCTGGATACTGGCTGAATGAAAGCTTCGAGTCGGCATTCGTAAAGTTTGCTGAAAACAGATGAACTCGCGCGGGCAAGCACACGGCGCGTCGGCAAAGTGCACGGTAGTCCCTGATTCCAAGACCAAGAAGGAAGCGCCATGTACCATCAGGTTTATGATCCGCTAGGCAACGCGTTCTTTTCCACCCTTGCCGCCGCCGTCCCGATTCTCACGCTGCTCTATTTCATCGCGCTGCACCGGCATCGCGATGCACAGGGCAACGTTCACCTTGGCATTTCCGCGCCATACGCCGCGTTTTTCGGGGTCATCGCCGCGTTTGTCATTGCCTGCCTTGTATTCCGCATGCCGCTTGCGTCCGCCGTGTCCGCATTCGCGCTCGGCTCGCTGTCGGGATTCCTCGGCATTATCTGGATCGTGCTGGCCGCAATGTTTCTCTACACGATGAGCGTCGTGAGCGGCAAGTTCGAGATCGTGAAGGAGTCCATCGTTCATATCTCGTTCGACCGGCGCCTGCAGTGCGTGCTGATTGCGTTTTCGTTCGGAGCGGTGATCGAGGGAACCTCGGGGTTCGGGACGCCAGTCGCCATTGCGGGGGCGGTGATGGTCGGTCTCGGCTTCCGGCCTTTTCAGGCCGCCGTGCTCAATTTGCTCGCGAACACCGCGCCGGTCGCGTGGGGGGCGATCGGTACCCCTATCGTGACGCTCGCGACCGTCAGCGGACTCGACCAGGTCACGTTATCCGCGATGGCCGGCCGGCAACTGCCGTTCGTCTCGGTGCTCGTGCCTTTCTGGCTTGTCGCAACCTTCGTCAAGATGGAAGGCGGCACGTGGAAACAGGTCTTCGAGGTGTGGCCGGCCATGTTGTGCGCGGGTTTATCGTTCGCGCTGATGCAGTTCTTCGCGTCCGGAAGCAGTGTGCTGCATCTGATGACCGACGTCGTGTCAGGCGTGTTTTCGGTCATCTGCACCGCGCTTTTCCTGCGCTTCGTGTGGCATCCTAAGACCCGCTTTTTGCTGCGTTCGGAGCGGGAAGCGCTGGAGCGGGCGGGCCATGTCGAGCAGAGCAGCACGTCGGATGCGCACGGCTGGAAGTACCGCTACTCGAGCGCGGAAACGATTCACGCGTGGATGCCGTGGGTCATTCTGATTGCGTGCTGCGCGTTGTGGGGCGTGCCCGAGTTCAAAAAGCTGCTCAACGGACTCTTTTCAACGGTGCCGTTTTCCACCACCTTGCTCGGTTCGCCGTTTACCGGCACGTTGTCGCTACCTGTCTGGGACATGCCCGCGCTCAATAACCTCGTTCAGCGCATGCCGCCGGTTGCTCCGGTCAATGCGAAAGCCGAGGCGGCCAAGTTCACGATCAACTGGCTGTCCACCGCCGGAACGGGCGTGTTCGTCGCGGCGCTGCTTTCGGGCTTCGTGCTCAAACTGAGCGCGAGGCAATGGAAAGACGCATTCGTGCAGACCCTGCGGCGCATGAAGATTCCGGTGCTCGTCATAGCGCAGGTGCTGGGCCTCGGTTTTCTCACGCGCTACTCGGGCACGGACGCCGTACTGGGCCTCGCATTCACGCACGCTGGCTTTCTCTATCCGTTCTTTGCCGCGTATCTCGGCTGGCTGGGCGTCTTTCTGACCGGTTCCGACACGGCATCGAACGCGCTGTTCGGCAGTTTGCAAAGAATCACCGCGCAGCAACTCGATCTGAACCCGGTACTGATCGTGGCGACCAATTCCACGGGCGGCGTAATGGGAAAAATGATCGATGCACAGTCGATCATGGTGGCGTGTGCCGCCTGCTATGACGATCCGAGAGAGCGGTCGTTTGCGCTGGGTCCGATTTTCCGGACCGTGTTCTTTCATTCGATTGCGGGCGCCGCGGTGATCGGGCTGATTGCGATGCTGCAAGCGTACTTGTTCCCGTGGATGATCCCCGTCGCGCCATGACGAGCAAGCTGGTGCTACGCGCTCGACATGCCGAAGGTGCCCGCCGCAAATCCACAGGATTGACAACACGGGAGGTTGGCGGTTGCACATCGCGCCGCGCAAACCGGCCAGAAGCGCGTCTAAATCGGACGGGATGGGCTGCGGAGAATGCGCAACAGATCGGATGACCGGATCGGCGGGCGACCCGGCAGGCTATGCGGCTCGTTCTGCCGATGCGCCGGCGCAATGGCCGCACGAGCGTGCCTTGCCGAGCCGCAAGCGACCGGCGCTCACCGTGGCCTCGGCTCCGCATTCGCACTGGCAGATCCACATGCCGTCGCCCGCGTATTGCTTCGTCGTGAGCTGCCCGAAAACCACGCCGCTTTTCAGCGCGGGCGAACCCGGCCGTGAACGCCAGATGCGACGCTGTTCGCGGCACCCGCAATCGCGTATCGCGCCGGCTTCGACCGCCTTCAGTGCGGCCGCGATCTGGCCGCCGCAACGGCACTGCCACAGCCACCCGTCCGCGCCCCGATAGTGCAGCGCGACGAGGTCGCCGAACGCGCGGCCGGTAACGTCGCGATTCGGCGGAAAAGGCCACTGAGGCTGAGGAGGGCGTGGGGCGCGTTTTTTCACGAGTGGGATATGAGGGTGCCGTACCGTTTTCTCAAGCGTGGCGGCGGCCGTCGGAAAGGGCGGCGCGTAACTCGCGGTATGGACGACGCACGCGGCCGTTACAAGCATACACACGGCGGCCTGCGAACGCCGGTTGGGTATCTCACCTACAACTTTTCCGGCGCCGGCAGGCGCGCCGCCAGATAAGTTGCGGCAGGCCGGAAGGCAGCGCGCCTCGCGGCCGCTCACACTGTCCCCGACAGCAGAAGCCACCATTGGTTTTCAGTGCCGGCGCGTTATGTGCGCTTCCTCACACTTTGTTTCAATTTGTTGCATCTGCTGAAAAGCCTTGCCCGGCAAGGGTTCCGGGCTTGTTATCGAAGGGTGGGCCGGACTACCGTGCGGCGGCAGGGTGAAGATTCCAGACTCGGGACCGTTAAAGGATTCATCAAGTCGGAGGAACCCAGCATGAAGATCGAATCCACTAGCTACCCGCTCGCCGAGTCCCGCAACGCTTCACAACGCGCAACCGGCGATAGTGACGCAAAAAGCGCCGTGCAATCCGTGGAGCAGGTGAGCGGCACACACGCGCAGAACGCCAGTGTGAGTCTTTCCACGGTCTTTGCGCTAAGCACATCGAGCGAGTCGGACATCGACACTGCGAAGGTGGAGTCGATCAAGGCCGCACTGCGTAACGGCACCTACACAATCGACTCCGGCAAGATCGCCGACGGCATTCTGGGCACCGCGCACGATCTTTTGCAAACGACCACTCGCGCACCGGCTGACGGCAGCGCTAGCCCCAACCAGACCGCCGGTCAATAAGCGGGCTGCGGTCGGCCGGACAGCGAATCGACCAGCCGCTGTAAAAGCAATCGCGGCAGGCGCGGCAGTCCTGCCCGGCGCGGCAGGTTCGATCAGTCGCGCAAGCCGGCAATCGCCGCGTAGAGCGGCACCATGCCGATGCCCATACCTTGCCGGATCGCCGCAATCAACGACTCGGCTAGCTTGACCTTCACCGTGGCGTCAGGTGCGTGCGCAACCATCTCGCCACGCCTAGACTACCCAGCAGTACGCCGGCCCCGACAGAAGGAACCGCCCGCACAACGCTTGCCTCAGGCCATTCTGAAATGAGGGGTTTTCCGTCCCGGGCTCCCAGCCTCGATACCCACTGTCGGGCGCTAAGCGGCAGCGCAGGCGCGACCTCCTCGAACACCTTATGCAACTGATCGCTCGCATGCGGAAAGGAGCCCAGCGCAATCGCCTCGCTCCGGGAGGGCGAGGCGATCAGCAGTCTGGTCACGATGGTCGCTGCCTGCGTCACTCCTTCCAGAGAATCCAGTATGTCGATGCCGGCCTCGCTGAGTACCGCCAGCACATCATCGACATAGGCATTAATCACATCCTGTTGCAGTTTCAGGCCCCATGCCAGTGCCTGCGGATTGTCCTCAGTCAGGAGTTGCGGATAGACAATGCCGTCGGCTGCCCGTTTGTAACCGGTCGTCGTGCCGTGGTCTGCCGCGCAAATGGCCTCGAAGATCGGCCCTCGAACAAAGGGTCGTATAGGCTCGGCAATGGACTCGCTCAGGTAGTCGTCGAGGCTGCCGCAATTCTCCGGCCGATGATAAAGCCCGAAGTAAAGACCCGACAGGCGCCGGTCGAAATTGGCTTCGCGGCTGCACGCGACCTTCGCGAGCGACCGTTGCAGATTGCCGCGCCACCCAATGTCGACGACACCGATGGTGCCATCAGCGAGGAATCCTTTCTGCTTCAGATACTCGAGCAGTAGTTCTCGCGCCGAAGCGGCCGTTGTGTTGATGAGATTGCGCAGTTCATCGTCTGTCTGAATCTGCTGAATCAACTGTTGCATCTCTGACGAGTTCATCGGGCTATGCGGGCAGCCAACACCAAGACGCTTCTGCAAGCTCGCGATGGCCGGATGGTCGATGCCGAGGCCGAATTTCCCAAATACCTCAGACAGCGAAATGCCACCCGTAAGGCCGAAATGATCAAGGTCGCTCTCGGCTACATCAAAGAGTGCGGGCAAGTGAAGCGACTGCCGCGATACGTGAAGATAATCCAGATTGATTTGGATACCATATGAATCCGCGATCTTCTTCGCAATGGACAGCAGAATCTGGCCGTCACGCGCGAGAAAGAACAACTTGTCAATCTTTCTGTGTCGCGCCTGCTTGAGGATCCACACCACGAATGCAAGCAGGAGGGGACCCATGAAACCCGCCGATATCTCGGCGAGCGACTGGTCATGACCGGTCGTGGTCCGGGAGCGCAGCCGCGCCGTGCGCGCGCTGCCCGACAGCGCAGATCTGAGCAGCGGCGGCTCGATCGGACTGTTGCCGACTTCGCGCTCCAATCGGGTCGGCGAACTGTGGAAGAACGGTGCTGTGCGACCGCCCGCGCGCCAGACCTGGAACACATCGGGAAATACGCCATCGCCAATGTGCAGATGGTTTAGGCAACAGCCCTTCGCAACGGAAAAGAGAGACCCTGTTCTCTTCGCGCAACCCCATTCACATGAACTGAACAGTTCGGCGCGGTTCACCCGCACGCCGCATCGATTCAGCATGGTTTCGAGGTCTGCTTGAGAAAAGTAGGTGTCCGATATGATTGCTGTTCTTCCCAAAGCCGAAAAGCGATTGAACGTCTCCACCATACCGGCGATGGGGCGCAACAAGCGTTTTTCCAACCCGACTTCGATTGCCTGCGCAGCTGTTAGAAATTCGTGGGGCAGGTCGACCGATGCTGCAATTTCCCTGTAAATATCATTGAGCGTTACTTCACGCTCGACTCGCGCCTTGCGCGCTGTCATCTCGGCGGATTGCCGGATGCTGAACCATTCGCCCGGCTCGACGCGTGCGCCGAATTCACGTTGTAGCCGATACCCGGTGAGCAGGAACATGTCGGATGGCTTGTGCAGCGGCCTCGTTATCAACGTATCGAATACATCGAAAGAGACGAGACCATTTCGGCTCCATATCTCTTTTGCGCGTACCTCGCGCAAGCGGGGACTGGTTGCAGAAAACTGCCGCATGCCAATTGACACGAATCGCTGGTTGATGACCCGTTCTAGCACAAGGTTAGTAGTTTTCATCAGTGTCTTCCGCCTATCGAAAAGGAGAGCATTCTCGATGAGGCCGCTGTCACGCGGCCTTATTGCGCATCCTGACTCTATCGAAATCGTGCAACGCGCTAATGCGCCGAAGTCGGTGGCGCTGGGCCAGTGGCTTTCCATCGAATGATCTGGCGCCGCGCTCGCGCCACGCCGTAAGCGCGAGTCGCAGCCCTCGAATGCGCCGGATCAGGCAACGGCTTTTTGTCACGGCGATGAACCAGACCTGCATCTCTTTCCTAACGGGCGGTGCGACGAGCGAGCGGATTGCAGATATAACGCACCGCGTAGTCTGCGATAGGTGAGTACGGAACCAGACACAGACTGGAAAGCACAAGCGTTCCGAGCTTCTTCTTCAGACTCCAGAAGGGGTTCGCCACGATCGCATGCAGATACCGGTGCGAGTCCCTTAACATCCAATGCCATCGGGTCATTAGCGGCGCGTGATACACATTCGAATAGAAATAGGCCCTTTCATACGCAAAGTCATGAAAGTCGGCCGGCAATTGCATTCCCAGGCGACGCAATGCCAACTCCCGCAGTGTTAGCCAACGGGACGGGAATGCTTTGGGCGCCTTGCCGGTCTGATCGGAGTTGGCAAAAGCTACGTTTGCCACTGCTTCATCAGATACCCGGTATCCGCCGAGCGACACGGGGATACTCGATACCGGTCCGACCAGAGCCGCCCCATAGATGGCATAAAAGTCCGCGCCATACTGGTCCTTCATGGTTTCCGGCACCGGGAAGATCTTTCTGAGCGCAGTGACGCTATACGCGTTTCCCGAAGCCGGCGGTGACGGGTAGAGCCAGCCGTTCAGCAGCGACTCGCGACAGTCACCATCAATTCGGGAATGGGGAACATACGCGCCCATACACTTACTCTTTTGATCAATGACGTCTAGCCGGAATTGCACTTTCGCCAGATTCTCGCTCTCGAAGCGCTGCATCACCCTGGTGACGGCGCCCTGATAAAGCAGGTCATCGGCGTCGAGAAACAGCACGTAGTCGGTTTTGGCGAGATGAAGCCCCAGGTTGTAGGCGGACACCTGCCCGCCGTTGTCCTTGAAAACGGAGGTGATGCGACTGCCATATGCTTCGATGATTGCACGCGAGCCGTCTGTCGAGCCGTCGTCGATCACGATGACGTTAGTGCGTATGTAGTCCTGGGCGAGCGCGGAATCGATCGCCTGCGCGAGGAACTGTTCGTAGTTATGGTTGCAGATTACAACCGTCATATCCTTCATGGTCTTTCACGCCTGGCAATGGAGAGCGCTATGGACTGGGAAGCCTTTCATATGAACCGGCGGCGAATCAGCGTGCTGGCAATGTTCTTCGGGGCGAGCAGAGTGGCAATGCTCCATCCGGCGATAAGACAGCGGAAGGCAGGACGCTCGAAACTCGCGCGAAAGGGAATAGAGAAGGCATCTCGCAGCGCCCGGACCCGGCTGTCACCGGGTAGCGGATGCTGTCCTGGTGTGAGTCGCAAGGAGGCAACCCGCAATTGAAGCAAGTGGGGCGCACAGAACAGCGTGCTAAGCGGCGGCGCCGGCCGGCCCGTCATTGCGCAGGCCTTGCATGCGGCGCTGTGACGCTTTAGCGCACGCGCAATTTCGCGGCCGAAATTGCTGGTGCTCGCACTCATGGCGCTGTCATTAGCGCCATGCATGCGGTAAAGCACCAGGGGCGCGGCGATCGTTTCGACATCGCCCATGTACGGAGCCATGGCAATGCAGGTCGAGTCCGTGAACGAATCGTAAGTCCCATCCAGAGGAAAGATCTTTTCCAGAAAGCTGCGCGCGTAGGCGTTTCCCGAGCCCGGTGGCGTGGGATATTCAGAGGTCTCATAGGCCCAGTGACGGATCGCCTCACAAGAGAGTCCCGGCGGGATCTTTGGAATGACGTTTCTTATTTTCGGAACGACATTTTGTATGGGACGTCCCTGAGCGTCGACGCGCTCCATCAGTACCTGCACCTTGCTGAGACCGGTGCGCCATACCGAGGCAATGGAGCGCAGCGCGCCAGGGACCAGAACGTCGTCGGCGTCGAGGAAAATGACGATGTCGCCCGCGCTTCGCGCGAAGCCCACGTTGTTAGCTTCCCGCTGGCCGCCGTTCTCCTTGAATACGGCCGTAATCTTTTCGCCAAACGAATGGATGACTTCCGCCGAGTCGTCGGTCGAGCCATCGTCGACCACGATCACTTCCACATGACGCCAGTCCTGGGTCAGTGCACTCTCAATCGCCTGACGAATGAAACGCCCGTAGTTATAGTTGGCAATGACGATGGAGAAGAACAGATCTTCATTTGAGACGGGTGCGCTGCGTCGCATGTTCATCTATTACCTCCGGCTTTGCTCATCAACCAGGTGCCCTCGAACCAGCCGGCATGCGCTGCACCGCAGAGCAACTACTGTGATATTGGCCGTTGGGGATTCCACGGCTTGTGGTGCGCTATTGGCTGATAGTTCACCTGAACGAATGTAGGGGAGGCATTTAAGTGATCAGTACTTGCGGCCTAAAATCGGGCGATAAAGGCGCAAAATGTTGAACCCGAGTACTTCTGCGCCGCAGTTCTTATTTTGCGAAAATGCCGGATGAGGGCGCGATATCGTAATAGGAATAAGCGGTCACGCAGCCCAGAAAATGGTGCTGTAAGTCGCCGCTTTTGTTGGACTAACGCTTCGCCACTGACGAGGTCCCAGAACCTTGTCCCAAGCAGAAGGCCTGGCGGACGCTGCATTCAGTGCCCCGATATTCGCTCTACGCGAAGTGCGAAGACCGCATTCTGGGAATCGCACGAGCCCTTTATATCGTTCTCATCGTACGAGAAGCGTGACAGCTGCCTTTTACTTAACTGTCAGTGCCATTTGAAATCTCCTAATATGTATTCGCCCAAGGAGAGCCGCGAGGTATGGCAGGCGATTAAGGCCGACGGACAAGCCGGCATCGTCGGCAACGCGGCGACACTCGAACGTCTGATGAAAAATCCGCAGTTTGCAAATAGCAGCGCTATCCAGCGACGAGGTGGCGGGCCATCATCGGGAGCTAATTTATGAAGGTCGCTTTTTACAAGGGAACGCGCCCGGGACTTTCCGGGATTTTCAACCGATTAATGCGGTGGCGGACTAATAGTCCGTACTCGCATTGTGAACTCGTCGTGGCTCCTATTGATGACGCGTATCTATGCGCCTCGTCGTCATTAGAAGATGGGGGCGTGCGCTTCGTCGTCACCAGGCTGGACCCGGCGCGATGGGATATTGTCGGGTCCGGCATCGGGGCGGTGACGGAGCACGCCGCAGTGGAGTGGTTTAACGACCACCTTGGAGAGCCGTACGATCTCGCGGCCGTGTTCAGCCTGCTGTGGAGCCGGCGCCGTCGCGAAGGCCATTGGCATTGCTCGGGGTCGATCGGCGCGGCGCTGGGTATTCGCGAGCCGTGGCGCTTCGATCCTGCTACGCTGCACGCAGCGCTTTCTTCCGATCCGGCGCCGTCGCCGCGCGATGAGATGTCGCCGCTAGTGCCGGCATGCCAGCGAAGCGGTTCATGATGTTCCTGGCAAAATGCGCGGCGTGAAACCGTTTTGCCTGGGTTACCTCTCCACGCACTCGCTTAGGGTTGCATGGCGCGCCGCATGGTGGATTTGCCGTATCAGCGGCGGTTGAAGCGTCTCACGACGCAATAGAAGATCCACGGATGAAGCTTGAGCATGGTCATGACGATGGAAAGCTTCAGATGCCGATCGGCAAACAGGCCGAGCAGGTGCTTCACGCGCAGCTTCGCCGATACACTTTGCAAAATGGGGCTCGCGAGGTGGTAGGTCGGCGCGGTGGTCGCGGTCTGAAAGGCGATGGCGCGGAATGCCCAGCTGTATTTGAGCCGAAAGAAGAGGCGCTTGTAGTCCCGAATGGGCAGGGGTGCTGTAGCTTTTTCGACGCGGTCCATGATGGCAAACAGGTCGACCACCTGCGGGTTGAAGCGTCTGGAAATTCCCGATTCACGGATGATGTATGAGTAGAGCTTGTCCGGAATGAGACGGACCACTTTTGAGTTCGCGAACGTTTGCACCGACACGCAGACATCTTCGAAGATCAGACCGCACGGATGCTCGGCCGCGACAAAGATAGAGCGGCGCACAAGCTTGTTCCAGCAAAATGCCGGCAGCGTGAGTTCGAGGACTTTCTGGACAGCTTCGACACCGGAGATGATGCCGTCGCCCGAGTCGATTTCAGAGACTGCGGTGCCGTCGGGACGGATGCGCTCGGCGGCGAAATTCACGACATCGGCGTTGTGCTGGTCGGCTTCGCGCAACACGGTGCGAACGAGGTCGCGATGGACGCAGTCGTCGCTGTCCACACAGAGCACGTAGTCGCCACGCGCTTCCAATGCGGCGATTTTTCGCGTTTCAGCGAGGCCCTTGTTCTCAATGTTTCTGACGAGCTTCCAGGGAATGCGATCCTGTTGCGCGAGAACCCGGGCGGCGATTTCACCTGAGCGATCGGGGCTGCTGTCGTCGACGGCGACGATTTCGAAATCGGTGCACGATTGCGACAGCAGCGAAGCGAGACAGTCTTCGATATAGTCCTCGACCTTGTAGATTGGCAGCAGAACGCTGATTCTGGGTGAGGACATAGAGCATGCTCCAGCAGAAATACCGCTGTCTCGCGAAAATTAACGCCATCGCGAACGACGTTGTGAGAAGCAAACCGGGCGGGCCGAGAGTTCTGGTCGTCCGGTTCGGCGGAATGGCCATCAACGGGAATAGGCAGACAATTGGAGAACATGCAGCTGCCGTCACGCCGCACTGATAGAACGAAGCCAATCAGCGTGCGACCCGCAAACGAAGTTCTTCAAAGAGATTGGTATATGCGCCGCCGCGCTGATATCAGGGAAACCGGCACGAACTGGGGAGGTATTGGCGCGTTCCACCCCTCTGGCGGTAGATGGGGCGCATAGATCGAATTGGGATCGTCCTCGTAAGAGAGTTTCGCCGTGAGTAGGCGAATGTGCATTCTTCCGACGCTTAACCCGTGAAAGACAACGATTGGCGGCTGAGATCTTTGCGTTAAGCGAGCGTCATTCGCCACTAACAGTGGCTGGATGCCGCGCAGTGATTGCGCTTGCAGCGCAGTCAAACGCAAAGCAAGGAAACGCCCGCCAACTTATGGAATAGCGTTTCGTCCATTTCCCTCGGGTGGGAATCTCATCGAGTGCGTTGAGCCAGGGCGGTCGTTTGAGCACCGCCTCGCCGATTCACCGCTTCACAGCTTCACAGCTTCACAGCTTCACCGCCTGACCGTTCTCGCGTCGTGCGCGCAACGGCCTCAACCGTTTTGCCGGTTCCCGCCGACTTCGGGACTGCTCGCACGATCGTCACTCTGAACGCCGCTCTCCGACGAGTGACCCGGACCGGAACCTCGCTCGCCATTCTCCGGGGCGCCGCCCGTCACCGGCGCTCCTTGCTGGTTGCCGAACGAGCCGCCTCCTGAAGCGCCAGTGCTCTTGGACGGGTTGCCGCTATCAGTGGATTCCTCTCTCTCAGTGCTGGTCATCTCGTGCTCCTCTGGTGTCCGATAGATTGTGCAGGGCCCCGCAAGCGTCGCGCCCGCGCATTCGACGCATGCGTTGTGCGCACTGTCGACGAAAGTCATGTGACGAGGGGACCGGATGGAACGGCCCTTGCGGCCTTGCTGAGCAACCGCGAACGCGGTGAGCGCCTTGCAGCGATGCAAGGCATCGTCAGTCCATCAGGCACACAGGAAGCGCGACCATGAAAACTGCACCTCCAGGCAATCGCACCGAACAGGACGCCAAGGCCCAGGCGAACTCGGGCAAGCCGGCAACGACAAGCACCGAGAAGCCGGGCAGCGGCCAACATGCGGCGAATCATACTAAGGCACGAAGCGACCACGGCGCCGGCGGCGGAGCGAAGCAGCGGCACGGACCGCGGTAGGGCGGGTCTGTCGACCCTCGCGACGGCGGCCTGCCCGACCAGATAAGCGCTTCTGAACGCGCCCCGGTTGCTGCGCGACGATGACGTCAGAATCCGGCGGCGAGCCCGTCGCGGCGGCTGTCGCTTGCCGCGACGTAGCCGCGATCCGGATTGTTGCGGTCGAGTCTCCAGATGAACTGCCCGGAGCCGAAGTCCATGTAAGGGTCGTAGACCGACTTGATGGTATGGCCGAGGCGTTCGAGCTCTTGCGCGGTGCCGTGATCGAGCGCCGCTTCAATGTCGATCGTGAAATCGCGGTTGACCTTCCAGCGCGGCGCGTCGCAGGCGGCCTGCGGTTGTTGACCATAGTCCAGCATGCGCACAACGGTTTGCAGATGCCCTTGCGGTTGCATGTCGCCGCCCATGACGCCGAAACTCATCACCGCCTCCTGCTGGCCGTCGACCTGCTGCGTGAGGAACGCCGGGATGATGGTGTGAAAAGGCCGCTTACCGCCTTCCACGACGTTGGGCGATTTCGGGTCCATCGAAAAGCCGTAGCCGCGGTTCTGCAAGGAAATGCCGAGGCCGGGCACGACGCAGCCTGAGCCGAAGCCCATGTAGTTCGACTGAATGAAGCTGACCATCATGCCGCGCTCGTCGGCCGCCGACATGTAGATCGTGCCGCCCGCTTTCGGCATGCCGAAGCCGAACTGCGTCGCGCGTGCCGGGTCGATCAGCTTCGCGCGCTCCTTCAGGTACGCGTCGTCGAGCATCTGTTCGGGCGTCACTTCCATCGAGCGCGGGTCGGCGACATAACGGTAAACGTCCGCGAATGCGAGCTTCATTGCCTCGATCTGCAGATGCTGTGTTTCAATGCCGTCCACCTTCAGCGCTGCCAGGTCGAACTGTTCGAGAATGCCGAGCGCAATCAACGCGGCAATGCCTTGTCCATTGGGCGGGATTTCGTGCACCGTGTAGCCGCGATAGTTCTTGCCGATCGGCTCGACCCATTCGGGCTGGAAATTGCGCAGATCGTCGAGCGTCATTGCGCCGCCGCACTCACGCGAGAATGCCGCGATCCGCTCGGCGATTTCGCCTTCGTAATAGGCGCGCGGGCCTTTCTCCGCAATAGCGCGCAAGGTCTTCGCGTGGCCGGGCATGCGCAGGAGTTCGCTCACTTCCGGGGCGCGGCCGTGGGGCATGAAGGTCTCGGCGAAACCTGGCTGGTTCTGCAGTTCCGGCACGGCGGCGGCCCACTTGCGCGCCACGACGCTCGCCACTGCATGGCCCCGCTCGGCAATTTCGATGGCCGGTTCCATCAGGTCCGCGAACGGCAGCGAGCCGAACTTCTTGTGCAGCGCCTCCCATCCTGCGATGGCGCCCGGCACGGTCACCGTGTCCCAGCCGCGCGTAGGTCGCGCCGCGAGGCCATTGTCCCCGCCGTATTTCCGCCGGAAATAGTCGAGATTCCAGGCCGCCGGCGCTACGCCGGATGCATTCAATCCGTGCAGCTTCTTGCCGTCCCAGACGAGCGCAAACGCGTCGCTGCCCAGCCCGTTCGAGACGGGCTCGACGAGCGTAATGGCCGCCGCCGCGGCAATCGCGGCGTCGACCGCATTGCCGCCTTTCCACAGCATGCGTAAGCCCGCCTGCGCCGCGAGCGGGTGTGAAGTCGAGACGATGTTGCGTGCGAACACGGGCATGCGCACCGTGGGATAAGGGTTCTGCCAGTCGAAGTTAGTCATGTAATCACTCAGATGATGACCGTGCACAAGGCACGTCACGAAAAATCAGGACTCGCGCGGATCGAGCGCGTCGCGCAGACCGTCGCCGAGCAGGTTAAAGCCAAGAACGGCCAGGAAGATCGCAATGCCGGGAAAGATCGACATCCACGGCGCCTGGCTCACGAAGTCTTTTGCGGTGTTCAGCATCGAGCCCCACGAAGGCGCGGGGGGCAACTGTCCCAGCCCGAGGAACGACAGGCTCGCTTCGGCAATGATTGCGCTCGCGACCGTCAGGCTGCCTTGCACGATGATGGGCGGCAGCACGTTCGGCAGAATGTAGCGCACGATAATGCGCGCGTGGTCGAGGCCGATCGCGCGCGCGCCTTCCACGTATTCTTCCGCCTTAACACTGATCGCCTGTCCGCGCGTGAGCCGGATGAAGCGGGGCATAGCCGAAATGCCGATCGCGGCCATCGCATTCACGAGGCTGGGCCCGAGGAATGCGCTCAGCGCAATCGCGAGAATCAGAAAGGGAATGGAAAGCAGTGCATCGGCGATGCGCGAGATCACGCCGTCCACCAGCCTGCCGAAGTAGCCCGCGAGCAGCCCGAGCGGCACACCGAGCAAGACCGCGATGCCCACCGAGACCACGCCCGCGAGCAACGACGCACGTGCGCCGAACAGCAGCCGGCTCAGCACGTCGCGGCCGAGTTCGTCCGTGCCGAACCAGTGTGCGGCGGAGGGCGCCTGGCGCACGGTCATGAAGCTCGCCTGAAGCGGGTCGTAAGGGGTGAGCCACGGTGCCAACAGTGCCATCGCCACGACAAGCGCCACCAGCAACGCGCCGAAGACGGCGGCCCGGTTGCGCATGAAGCGAGCCAGACCGCGATATGTGCGCTTAGGCGGCGCGCCGGCAATGGCCGCGGAGCGGACCTGGAAGGGAGTAGCCATCAGCTGCGCCTCAGTCGGGGATTCAGGAGCATATAGAGCACGTCCGCGCACAGATTCACCACGATGAACGCGAGCGCCGTGACCAGCACGACACCCTGCACGACAGGGTAGTCGCGATTGAACACCGCATCCACGACGAGCTTGCCGAAGCCCGGGATGGTGAAGACCTGTTCCGTCAGCACAGCGCCGGCCAGCAGTTCGCCGAACAACAGCGCAAGCACGGTGACGATTGGAATGAGCGCATTGCGAAACGCGTGCTTGACGACGACCGCGCCACGCAACAGACCTTTGGCCCGTGCCGTGCGAATGTAGTCGGTGCGCAGCACGCCGAGCATTGCACTGCGTGTATGGCGCATCAACTGGGCGCCGAGCGCGGCGCCGAGCACGAAGGCGGGCATCAGCATGGTCTTGATGCTGAGCCACAGGTCTTCGCTGGGTGGCACATAGCCCGACGACGGCAACAGATGCCAACGCACCGACACGATAAAGATCAGCATGATGCCGAGCCAGAAGTTCGGTATCGACATGCCGGAAAGCGCCGCGATATTCGCCGCATGGTCGAGCGGACCGCCGCGGCTGGCGGCCGACACTACACCCGCAGGTATGCCGATGCCGATTGCAAGGACCATCGCCATGAGCGCGAGCTGAAGCGTGACCGGCAACTTCTGTGCGATCAGGAAACGCACCGGCACGTCGGTGCGCAACGACGAACCCAGGTTGCCGTGCACGACGTCGCTCACCCAGATCGCGTATTGCTTCGGCACCGGCTGATCGAGGTGATACTTCACACGCAGTGTCGCGATCACCTGAGCGTCCTGGTCCTCACCCGCCATGGCGAGCACCGGGTCGCCGGGCAACAGCTTCTGCAGACCGAAGATCAGCATGGACACGAGAATGAGCGTGGGCACGGCGACCAGCAGGCGATTGGCGATGATCGGCAGCATGACGCTCAGCCTTTGACGGAGACGCCGCGCAAACGTACCAGACCGTCGGCGGAGGGCGTGAAGCCCTGCACCTTCTTCGACAGCACGAAGGGCCACGGCTGCGCGTAGAGGTAGACGATGGGCGCGTCGTCGGCGAGGATCTTGCCGGCTGCATCGTAGTCCGCCTTGCGTTCGGCCACGGCGAGTTTCGTGCGCGCGGCGTCGAGCAGCGCATCCACCTGCTGATTGCAGTAATGCGCATAGTTCAGGTTGCCCGTGCAGGTGTTGAACTGATGCAGGTTGCCGTCGGGATCGACCCGGCCCGACCAGCCCGTGTACATGGCCTCGAAGTCGCCGCTGTGGCCGGCGTTCAGCTCCGTTGCGTAATCGCTCGGTCGCAGCTTGAGCGTGATGCCGGACTCCGAGAGCATGGCCTGAAGCATCTGGGTGATCTGGCTTGCCACCGTGTTGTTCGGATAGGCGAACTCGATCGTCAGATGCTCGTGGCCGGACGCCTTCAGCAGCGCTCTCGCTTTTGCCACGTCGCGCTTCGTGGTGGGCAGCGACGTGTTGTAGTAGGGGCTCGACTTCGGAATGCCCTGGTTCGCAGGCGCGAAAATGCCTGCGCCGATCACCTGGTCTATCGCGTCGCGGTCAATGGACAGTTCGAACGCCTCGCGCACGCGCTTGTCCTTAAGCGGACCGTTGCCGCGGGCGCCGTTGTTGATGTTGAACGTCACGTAATAGAAGCCGAGCCCGGTCACCGGTTTGAACTGCAGGCTGGCGTCGCCCTTGACCGACGCGACGTCGGAAGGGGCGAGCCGCTCGAGCATGTCGAGGGAGCCGGAGCGCAGATTCGCGAGGCGCACCGTGCTGTCGGGAATGGGCTGGAACACCACGCGTTGAATCGGATACTTGTCCGCGTCCCAGTAACCCGCGTACTTCTCGAGCACCACGCGATCGTTCTGAACGCGCTGCACGAACTTGTACGGGCCGGAGCAGACGGGGTGCGACGCGACGCCGGCCGCGTCGGACAACGTGCCTGGCGCGAGCATCATGCCGGCGCGGTCGGACAGCGTGGCAAGCAGCGCGGCATCCGGCTGCTTGAGGACGATCTTCACAGTACTGTTGTCCACCACCTCGACATGATCGACCGACGACAACTCGCTCTTGCGGTTGCTGGTGGGCAGCGTGCGATAGCGGTCCAGATTGGCCTTCACGGCGGCCGCGTTAAAGGGCTCGTCGTTCTGGAACTTGACGCCCTGGCGCAGCTTGAACGTCATGCTCCTGCCGTCGGCGCTGGTCGTCCAGGAGGTGGCGAGCATCGGCACGATCTTCAGGTCGGGCGTGACATCGACCAGCGAATTGCACAGCGACGCGAACACGATGCGGTCGACGAACTGCACGCTGCGGGCGGGATCGAGCGAACCGATATCGTCCTGCAAGCCAATGCGGATGGTGCTTTGCGCCAGCGCGGCGGAAGCGCTCAGTGCGAGCGCGGCGGCAATCAACATTCTTCGCATGCGGGGTGTCCTTGTTGCGGTTCAGGTTGCGATGGGATGGCGTTATCTGTCCGCGGCGGCGGTTGGTCCAGGTGAATCCGGGACTGCCTGAGTGCCGCCTCGGGTCTCCGTTGGTGCGTCCGCTAAAGCGTTCGTCGGTATGTCCGTTGGCGCGTGCGCTGGCCTGTCCGCTGGCATGTCCATTACCGTGGCCTGCCACGCCCGGTACAGCGTGAGGCGCTCACTCAGCTTCGCGCTGACGCTCGCCACGAGCGGCGCACTGCTGCCTGCGTTTTGCAGTTCACGCCAGAAATGGCAGGCGACCTGGCGGCCGCCCGCTAGCGTTTCCGCTAGCGGGCGCTCCTCTGAACAGCGTGGCTTTGCATGAGGACAGCGCGTGTGGAACCGGCAGCCTGGCGGCGGGGCGGTGGGGCTCGGCAGATCGCCCTGCAATGCCGGTTTCATGCGCCGCTCGCGCGGGCTGCCGGCCGGGATTGCGCGCAGCAGCGCCTGTGTATACGGATGCAGCGGCGCGTCGAACAGCTCATCGACCTGCGCGAGTTCGACAATCTCGCCCAGATACATGACGGCGACGCGGTCGCTCATATGGCGGATCACGGCAAGGTCGTGCGCGACCATGATGAGAGTGAGCCCCAGTTCGGCCTTCAGCGACTCGAGCAGATTGATGACCTGCGCCTGCACCGACACGTCGAGCGCGGAAACCGGCTCGTCGCCGACAATCAGTTTCGGCTCGCCCGCCAGCGCCCGCGCAATGCCCACGCGTTGGCGCTGCCCGCCGGAAAACTCATGCGGATAGCGGTCCGCATACGCCGGCTGCAGTCCCACCTTGCTCAATAGTTGCGCGACGCGTTCGCGCCGCTCGGCGGCATTGCGCGCGAGACCGTGGAAAGCCACCGGCTCGCCGATTATCTGCCCGACCGTCATGCCGGGATTCAGCGAGGCAAACGGGTCCTGGAAAATGATCTGCATTTCACGGCGCAGGCGGCGCAGTTTCGCGCCGTGCCAGTGAGTGATGTCTTCGCCCTGATAAAACACCCGGCCTTCGGTCGCATCGATGAGGCGCAGCAGCAGACGGCCGAGCGTGGATTTGCCGCAGCCCGACTCGCCGACCACTGCGAAGGTCTCGCCTGTCTGTACTGCGAACGACACCTCGTTCACGGCATGCACAGTGGGCGAGCGCGCAAACAGATGACGCTCGCCGCCGAAGCGCCGGGTGAGCGCGCGTGCTTCGATGGCCGGCGTGGCAGTGTTCGCGGCCTGCGGGACGCCAGGGCCGTGCGACAGAGTGCGAGGCGTTGTCATATCAGTTCCTCGCGCTGCGCCGATGCTGCGAACTGCTCGACAGGCGCAAGCCAGCAGGCGACACGATGCTCGCCCGCGAGCTTGCGTTCCGGCGGCGCATGCTCGAAGCAGCGCCGCTGCGCAAACGGACAGCGCGGCGCGAAGCGGCAGCCGCGCGGCATCTGGCTGGGCGAGGGCACCGAGCCGCGAATGGTGGAAAGCGCGCCTTCCCGCTTGCCGACAGACGGGATTGCGCCCATCAGGCCGATGGTGTACGGATGCTGCGGGTCGTCGAACAGATCGGCAACCGTGCCGTATTCGACTATCTTGCCGGCGTACATGACCGCGACGCGGTCCGCAACTTCGGCCACCACGCCGAGGTCATGGGTGATGAGCAGCATCGCGGTGCCGGTTTGAGCCTGAAGCGTGCGTATCAGCGACAACACTTGCGCCTGAATGGTGACGTCGAGCGCGGTGGTGGGTTCGTCCGCGATCAGAAGACGCGGGCTGTTGGCGAGCGCCATCGCGATCATCGCGCGCTGGCGCATGCCGCCCGACAGTTGATGCGCAAAGGCGTCGAGCCGGGTTTCCGGCGCGGGGATGCGCACGAGCCGCAGCATGGTGAGTGCTTCTTCCCGCGCCTGTGCGCGTTTGATGCCGCGATGCCGCCGGATGCTTTCCGCGATCTGCTCGCCGATCGTGTAGGCGGGGTTGAGCGACGTCATGGGCTCCTGGAAGATCATGGACATGCGGTTGCCGCGAATGTCAGCCAGTTTGCGCTCGGACATGGCGAACAGATCTTCCCCCTCGAAATGCGCCGTGCCTGCCACACGCCGCGCGGGCGGGCTCGCGAGCAGTCCCATTAGCGCAAGCGACGTGACGCTCTTGCCGCAACCCGACTCCCCGACCATGCACAAGGTCTCGCCCGCGCGAACCGCGAACGAGATGTCGTCGACGACATTGGGCATCTCCGGCGCATTCGAAAACTTCAATGAGAAGCCGCGTACATCGAGAATCGGCCCGCCTTCGCCGGTCATGCCTGAGAACTCCGCATCGTGTTGCTGTCCTTTCAGTCCGTTGTCGAACGATCATACTGGCGGCTCTTTCGCAAAAAAATTAAACTTTCTTTTCGACACTTAAGTTTTTCTCATGAATCGGTCATGAGCTGACCCGGGGTACCCATGCCGACGCTTCGCATGCTTAAGACGTTTCACGCCGTGACTCGCACCGGCTCTTTCGCTGCTGCCGCCGACGAAGTCGCGCTCACGCAAGCTGCCGTCAGTCTGCAGATGCGCGGACTGGAAGAGGCGTTGGGCCGGCAACTATTCGATCGCAGGGGGCGGCAGATTGTGCTTACGCAGCACGGCGAGGCAATCCGGCCGAAGGTGGAGCAGATTCTCGAATTGCTCGCGGAACTGGAAGCCAAGCCGATGGAAGCCATGGAAGGGCCGGTGACGATCGGCGCGGTCGTCTCGGTGATCGGCGCGCTGTCGCTGGCCGTCGCACGGCTGAAGGCGGCTCATCCGCGGCTTGACGTGCGGCTCGTCTCGGCGCGTTCGGATGAACTTGCAACCATGGTGCAGGCGGGCGAGGTGGACGTTGCCGCGGTAGTCGCGCGGGCGGATCAGAAGCTGCCCGAGGCGCTCAAATGGACCACGCTCTACAGCGAGCCGATGATGCTCGTGACGAGCCGCGACGTGGTCGATAACGACCCGCAGCGTATCTTGCGCACACACGGCTTTTTGCGCTTTGACCGACGCGTGCGAACCGGGCAGGTCGTCGAGCAGGCTTTGCAGAAGGCCGGCCTTGTGGTGACGGAGTACCTCGAGCTGAATTCGATCGAAACCATCGTCGCGCTCGTGCGTGAGAGAGTGGGCGTTGCGGTACTGCCATTGCTTATTCGCGGCAACTGGTTGAGCGATCCATTGCTGAACGTCATTCCCATTTCGAATCCGCCCACGTTGCGCACAGTCGGAATGGTGCAGCGCGCATCCGACGACCGCAAGGCGCTGACGGGCGAAATCGTGGACTCGCTTCAGGCCATGCCACGAACTGGCGCGGCATGAGGCGACGGGGCCTTAAGCGCGGAACCACCCCCTTTGAAAATGCCGGCGGGGGCATTCAGTTAGCTATAGAAGTTATAAGCGAAGTTATAAGCTCTTTCCTTCTTACCGGACATCGTGGGCATCGACCCAGGCACGCGCCCAGTTCACGCCTGCAAGTTGAGCGTCTTCTTCGGCATTGAAATGGCCCAGCACACCCGATGCTTCAACTAGCTTCCCACCCAGGGTGATAGTGCCACTGGCGGCATAACGCTCCGGTTGGAGAATGCCTTCCCGCTCGAGGATGGCATGCCCCCACACGTCATAGCCGTGATACTTTTGCGATTGCATCAGCGCATTACCCCAACGGATGCCGCACGGTCTGTGACACGCAGAACGTTGCCTTCGGGCGTGATTTGCCGCGGAATCGCGGACATATCCGGTTCTTCGCCGCGCAGGCTCTTTGGCAGCTTGCCTTGCTTTGCGACGAGCCCCGGTGCCGTGGCCGAAGTGCGCCGGGAATTCACCAGCTTGCCGCGCGAAACCGTGTGCCGCCGGAGTGCGAGCTTATGCGCGGGACCCACCTTGTGTGGAGCCGTTGCGCGCGCCTCGGGCGGATTCCACACTTCCAAGTAGGTGCTGGCCCCGCCAGCCCCGCCGGCTCCGAAAGCAGCCGGCGCAAGGGCTGCCGTCAATAACGCAAGTCCAAGCTTTCTCACGATTTCCCTTTGCCTCGCTCTTGTGGTTGCCACTGTGCGCAAACGCGTCGCGTGCCTGAGACGCCCGCCGTCACAGCCGACGCAGTAATGGCACTCCCGAATTCATTTGGGGATTTCGGCGGACCTCAGCGGACCTCCATGGGCCTCGGGGTCCGAAAAAAGTGCCTGTTCGCCGTTACGAAAATCCGTGTAGGATACTGTACATCCATACAGGTTTTCTCGCAATGACATCCGCCATGCCATCCCCGGAAGCAATACACCCGTCCTTGTGGCGGGCGTCGCAGCTCGCCCGGGGCCGCGGGCGGGTGGTGGATACGGGCTACCCGGCGCTGTCGGCCGAACTGCCCGGTGGCGGCTGGCCGGTGGGGGCGCTCATCGACCTGCTGGTGCAGCAGCCCGGCGTGGGTGAACTGCGGCTGCTGCGGCCCGCGCTGAGCGGGGCGGGCAGCCGGCCCATCGCATTTGTGCAGCCGCCGCATGTACCGGACGGGCTCGGCCTCAGCTATATCGGTCTGTCGCTGGATCAGCTGCTACGCGTGAAGGCGCAGAAAACGGCGGATGCGCTCTGGTCCGCGGAACAGATTCTCCGCGCTGGAAGCTGCGGCGCGCTGATCTTGTGGGCGCAGTACGCGCAGGCTGCGTCGCTGCGGCGTCTGCATCTGGCGGCGCAGTCGTCGGAGACGCTGTTCGTCATGGTGCGGCCGCTCGCGAGCGCGCAAGACGCGTCGCCGGCGCTGTTGCGGCTGGCGCTCAAACCATCGGCCGACGGTCTGACCGTCGACATCGTGAAACGACGAGGGCCCTCGCGCACGGAGCCCCTGTCGATTCCCCTTCAACCCACTCCTGTTCTGCTGTCACGACATGCGCGTCTTTCTCGCCGTTCACCTGCCGAAGTTGCCGCTCGAAGTCTTCAGACCGAAGTGGTCGCCTGAGCCTGCGCACGGCAGTGTCGTGCTGGAAAAGGACAAGGTCGTCATCGCGGACAGCGTCGCGCGCGCGGCAGGCGTGCGGCTCGGCATGAAGCGCGGCGGCGTGCTCACACTCTCGCCTGAAACGCAGATGCACGAACGCGACTTCGCCCGCGAACAGTCGGCGCAACGCGAGGTCGGCGTGGCGCTGATGCGCTTTTCGCCCGACGTCGCGCTGCTCGCTGAAGCGACAGTGATTGTTGAAGTCGGCGCGAGCCTGCGCCTTTTTGGCGGCCTGCTGGCGCTGTGCCGCGAAGCGAAGGCAATGCTCGCCACGCTCGGCCTCACCGCACGGGTGAGCGCGGCGCCCACGGGCCAGGGTGCCTGGCTGCTGGCCCGCCATGGCAAGGGGCGCGGCGCGCGCCGCCTGCTGAAGCTGTCCACGCTCGAGCAGCGGCTAGCCGGTCTGCCCATGCTGGCGGTTCCCGAGGTGCGCGAGTTCGCCGACTGGTTCATCGGGCTCGGCTGCGAAACCATTGCCGACATTCGCCGCTTGCCGCGCGCCGGCTTGCAGCGGCGCTGCGGCGAGCACCTGCTCGATTCGCTCGACCGCGCGTTCGGCAGCGCACCGGAACTCTTCGACTGGCTCGAATTGCCGCCGGCGTTTGTTGCGCGCATCGAGATGCCCGACCGGCTCGAACACGCGGAGGGCGCCGTGTTCGGCGCGCATCGGCTCATCGTGCAGCTGTGCGGGTGGCTGTGCGCGAAACAGCTCGCGGTCACTGGCATTCGTCTGTCGCTCGAACACGAGCGGGGGCGCGACGCGATCGAGCCGACCGCCATCGAGATTGCACTCGGCGAGCCCACGTGGCGCGAAGAGCACCTTTTGAGGCTCGTGAAGGAGCGCCTCAATCGCATCGAACTCACCGCGCCGGTCATTGCACTGCGTCTTGATGCATCGAAAGTCGAGTCGGCGGTGCCGGCGTCCGACACGCTTTTCCCCGAGCCCGGCGGCTCGAAGGAAGACCACGCGCGGCTGCTGGAACTGCTGGTCGCGCGGCTCGGCGAAGAGAACGTGCTGCGGCCGGCGCCGAGCGCGGACCATCGCCCGGAAATCGCCAACTCATGGGTGCCGGTCACGCAGCCGGTGAAGCCCGCCGTCGTTCCGGAGGGCTTGCCGCGGCCCACGTGGATGCTGGACCAGCCGGTGCGCCTGCTGATGCGCCAGCACCGTCCGTTCTATAGCTCGCCGCTGCGCATGGTGTCGCCGGGCGAGCGCATCGAGGCGGGCTGGTTCGACGGCGAACTGGTCACGCGCGACTATTTCGTCGCCCAGGCCGACGACCAGAGCTGTTACTGGATTTACCGCGAGCGCGTGAGCAGCCGTGACGCCGAAGAAGAACCGCGCTGGTTCCTGCATGGCCTGTTCGGATGACGTGCCATGGACACCACCTTCAGCATGCTGCCGGCGTACGCCGAGCTTTTCTGCCTCTCCAATTTCTCGTTCCTGCGCGGCGCGTCGCACGCTGAAGAACTGGCCGGGCGCGCCGCGCAACTCGGCTACTCGGCGCTTGCCATTACCGACGAATGCTCGCTGGCCGGCGTCGTGCGGGCCCACGTCGCGGCGAAAGAAGCGAAGCTGCCGTTTATCGTCGGCTCGTACTTTCGCCTCGTGAATGCGGACGGCTCGCCGGCATTCGGACTCATCCTGCTCGCGAAGAACCGTGAGGGGTATGGCAATCTGTCCGAACTCATCACGCTCGCACGCACGCGCGCGCCGAAGGGCGAATACCGGCTCACGCCGCAGGACCTGTCGCGGCCCGACAGGGACTACCGGCACCTGCTCGGCATGCCGGACTGCCTCGCCATTCTCGTGCCGAACTTCCCCGCGAAGGAGGAGGTGCTCGATGCGCAGCTCGAATGGCTGGACGAAACGTTTCCCGGCCGCGCGTGGGTGGGGCTCGTGCTGCATCAGCGCGCCATGGACGACATGCACCGCGGCGCGGTGGAATTCATCGCGCGCAATCGCGACGTGCCGGTGGTCGCGCTGGGCGAAGTGCTCATGCACGTGCGTTCCAGAAAACCGCTGCAGGACACGCTAACCGCCATCCGCGTGGGCAAGCCGGTTCATGAATGCGGCTACGACCTCGCGCCGAATGCCGAGCAGCATCTGCGTTCGCGGCTGCGGCTCGCCAATCTGTATTCACCGGAGGCGCTTGCCGCTACCGTCGACATTGCGGCGCGCTGCACGTTCTCGCTCGACGAGCTGCGCTACGAGTATCCGGACGAACTGGTGCCGCCTGGTTTTACGCCGGCCGCCTATCTGCGGCAGGAGACGTATATCGGCGCACAGCGGCGCTTTCCGTCGGGCATTCCGTCTCAGGTGCAGGAGCAGATCGAGCACGAACTCGAACTCATTGCCGAGCTGCAATACGAGCCGTACTTCCTGACGGTCTACGACCTGGTCCGCTTCGCGCGCAGTCAGCACATTCTGTGTCAGGGGCGTGGCTCGGCGGCCAATTCCGCAGTCTGCTACTGCCTCGGCGTGACGGAAGTGGACCCTGCACGCGGCAACATGCTGTTCGAGCGCTTCATCTCGAAGGAGCGCGGCGAGCCGCCGGACATCGACGTGGACTTCGAGCATCAGCGGCGCGAAGAAGTGATTCAGTACATCTACCGCAAATACGGGCGCGAGCGCGCGGCAATCGCCGCTGCGGTCTCCACGTATCGCGCGCGGGGTGTATTGCGCGAAACGGGCAAGGCGCTCGGCGTGGACCTGCAGATAGTCGATGCGGTCGCGAAGTCGCATCACTGGTTCGATAACGGCGCGGACCTGCTCAAGCGTTTCGAGGAGTGCGGGCTGAATCCGCAGACTCCGCTCATCCGCGCGTGGGCCACACTGGCTGCACAGCTGTATGGCTTTCCACGGCATCTGTCGCAGCACTCGGGGGGCTTTGTCATCAGCCGGGGCAAGCTCACGCGGCTCGTACCGGTCGAGAATGCCGCGATGGCAGAGCGCAGTGTCATCCAGTGGGACAAGGACGACCTCGAATCGTTGGGGTTGCTCAAGGTTGACGTGCTTGCGCTCGGCATGCTGTCGGCCATTCGCCGCACGCTCGAGCTCGTCTCGGAGCAGCGCGGCGAGCGCTTCGAAATGCAGGACATTCCCGCCGAAGACGAGGCGACCTACGACATGATTTGCGCAGCGGACACGGTGGGCGTTTTCCAGATCGAATCGCGCGCGCAGATGTCGATGCTGCCGCGCATGCGGCCGCGCGTTTTCTACGACCTGGTGATCGAAGTGGCCATCGTGCGGCCGGGGCCGATTCAGGGCGGGGCGGTTCATCCTTATCTGCGCCGTCGCCAGGGCTTCGAGCCGGTCACTTTTCCGAACGACGATTTGAAGATCGCACTGGGCCGCACGCTCGGCGTGCCGATTTTCCAGGAGCAGGTGATGCAGGTCGCGATTCTTGCCGCCGGCTTCACGGCGGGCGAGGCCGACCAGTTGCGGCGTGCAATGGCCGCATGGAAGCGCAAGGGCGGTCTTGGGAAATACTATGACCGCATCGTGATCGGGATGCAGGAGCGGGGCTATGACCTTGCGTTTGCCGAGGCTATCTTCGAGCAGATAAAAGGTTTCGGTGAGTATGGCTTTCCGGAGAGCCACGCGGCGAGTTTCGCGCTGCTCGTGTACACGAGCAGCTGGCTCAAGTGTCATGAGCCCGAGGCCTTTCTCGCGGCAATGCTCAACAGCCAGCCCATGGGCTTCTATTCGCCCTCGCAACTGGTACAGGATGCGCAGCGCCACGGTGTGAAGGTGCTGCCGGTCGATGTGAGCATCAGTGGGTGGAATTCGTCGCTGGAGCGCACAGCGGGCGAGAAGCGGCCCGCGGTCCGCCTGGGTCTGTCGCTGCTGCGGGGCATGAAGGAGGGCACAGCCGGGCGGATCGAAAACGCGCGCGCGGTGCGCCCGTTTGCCAGCGTGAAGGACCTCGCGCGCCGCGCGGCGCTCGACCGGCGCGATCTGCATATTCTCGCCGACGCCAATGCGCTGGCCTCGCTTGCCGGCAACCGGCGCGAGGCGCTGTGGCAATCGGCGGCCGCGGTGCCGGAGAAGGACATGCTGGCCGCGGCAGCAGCCGAGGACGAAACGCCGGAACTCGGAGCGCCGAGCGAGGCGCATGACATCGTGGCCGATTACCGCTCGGTGGGGCTCACGCTTGGCCGACATCCGCTCGAACTGCTGCGCCCGCAATTGCTGGCACACCGGCTGATGCCGGCATCCACGCTGCGCACGTATCGCGACGGCCGGCTCGCGCGGGGCTGTGGCCTCGTCACCGTGCGCCAGCGGCCCGGCACGGCAAAGGGGGTTATCTTCGTCACGATTGAAGACGAAACGGGCAACGTGAACGTCATCATCTGGCCAAGCCTGCTCGAGAAGCAGCGCAAGGAAGCGCTCAGTGCGTCGCTGCTGGCGGTCTACGGGGTCTGGCAGTGTCAGGGCGAAGTGCGGCATCTGGTGGCTCACCGGCTTGTCGATATGTCGCATCTTCTGGGCGGCTTGCATGCTGTCAGCAGGAATTTCTGCTGAGGTTTGCCCGCTCCGGGTCAGTTGCCAACGCCTACCTCCTGCGTGCCGCAAAGGTGTAGATTCACGCAGGCGGCGACTCTATCAGCGCCCCATTCACGCGACGGACAGCGGAGGAACCGATGTGCTACTCGGCCCAGATTCAGGCGGACTATCGCAAGTTTGTGCGCATGTTTGGAGCGACCCTGAGCATTCGTGAATTCGCACAGCTTTTCTTCGAGCGGGCCGAGGGCGCGGGAGCAAAGCTGCCCAAGGCCATGGAGGATGCATTCGCCGACCCGCAGACGGATGCAGAGCGCGAAATCCGGGCCTCGATCGAGCGGTTCAACGCGCAGGAAACCGCGCGGCTCGAGCAGGACCTGTTCAAACACCGTGCGCGCCTCGCGGACGCCGAGCGGTCGCTGCAAAGCAAGGTCACGAAGAAGGCGGCCGAGAGCCGGCGCATTGCGAATGAAAAGGTTCAATGGACGCTCGGGCGACTCGACGACCTTCGCCGCACTGAAGCGCAACCGCGAGACTCGCGCATCTTCCCCGGACACTACGCGCCCGTGATGGTGATGGAAAACGGTGCGCGCGTGGTCAAACCCATGCGCTACCAGTGCCGCATTGCGGGCAAGCCCGCCTCGCACGACGCCAGATATCCGGGCACGTACAACGCGCGCCGCGACAGTCTTGAAGGCTTCTGGAAGCCGCTTTTCGGCTATTCGCACGGCGTACTGGTCGTCAATGCCTTCTACGAAAACGTGAGCCGGGCGAAGATGGAGGGGCGCGAGCTGGGCGAGGGCGAGGAAGACGAAAACGTCGTGCTCGAATTCCGTCCCGAGCCGCCTCACGACATGCTCGTCGCCTGCCTGTGGTCGCACTGGTCCGCGCCGGGCGAGCCCGACCTGCTGTCGTTTGCGGTCATCACGGACGCGCCGCCGCCGGAGGTCGCCGCAGCCGGCCACGACCGTTGCCTCGTTCCCATCAAGCGTGAAAATCTGGATGCGTGGCTCAATCCTGATTCCAGCAATCTCGCTGGATTACATGCAATTCTCGAAGACCGGGACCGGCCTTATTACGAACACCGGTTGGCTGCATGACGAGCCAGGGCGGCTTTGCGTAGGGCGTTACGGTTGAGGCAAAACTGCGCGCAGCGGCAGAGCGCCGCGGGGCCGCGAACCGCACCGCATGCGAGCGCATGCACGAGCCGGATCACGGACTGACAATGCTTCGTGACAACATGGTCTGCAAGTCCACCAACGGTATCGCCGTCGCCGTGACGGCAACCGATTCCGATTTCGGCAGCAGCCCGGCGAGCGCCGCAGCTCCCGTCGCGCACAGAGCAAAAAAACAAAGCGCGCCGACGAAGGCGATGCCGGCTTTATACGTTGGCTTCGTGCTATGCAAATGAGGGAAATGCCGCATCATGGCTGTCTCCTGGTGACGCAGCCAACGTTTGCAACTAGTGTGCCGAGCAACGGAAGACGACTGCCGACGCCTGCAAAGCCTTGCGGCACGGGCATTGAACGGCGGCGGCGCGAGCGCGATAGCCAGGCTATGTGGGGTGTGTCCGAACAGATCAATGCGCGGTGACTGCTCAATGCCAACACTCATCTGCTGCGCTGCCGTTGCGCTAGACTCGCCTGACGAGCTTGAACAAGCGGAAGGAGACCTGGATGATACGCAAGACGCTCAATGCCTCCCAGCTCCAGCAGGAGGTGAGCCGGCGAATTCAGAAACTGCCGGAAATCGTCGAGGACGGCGTGAAGATTCGTGTGCCGCGGCCGCAATTGCAGGAAGCCGACAAAACCGGCTGCAACTGGAGCATGACCCACTTCGGCAACGCGCTCGGGTTTGAACGCGACATCGAGCGCGTGCTCACGGCCGTGCGCGCCGAATACAATCTCGCAACTGAAGCGAAGCGCAGCGGCAATCCGTTTGAGGAATGATCGCCGCCGCCGCTGTGCGCAAGCGACTGCTCAGGCGCATCAGTTCTTCAGGTCGTCGGGCACCTTGCCGCCATTCTCCGCGAGCTTCTGCATCACCTGCTTGTGCAGCCATATGTTCATCGCAGCCGAGTCTTCCGTGTTGCCGGTGTAATGCAGTTCGGACGCGAGTTCCTTACGCGCCGTGAGGCTGCTGTCCAGACCGAGCAGTTTCATCAGGTCGACAATAGACGTGCGCCAGTTCAATTTTTCGCCGCTGCTCTCCTGCATTTTCGTGAGCACCGCTTCGACGTCGACCGCGGGCATCGGCGTGACCGGCGGCTGCGAATTGCCCGCAGCGGCGGTCGAGGGCGTGGCGGGTGCGCCAGCGGGCGCACTCGCGCTGCCCGGTGCGGCGGTGGCCGGGGCGGCCGCGCCCGCTGTCGAGCCGGAGCCCGTGTTGGCCGGATGATCGTGCGGGAAAATCTTGTTCAGAATGCTTGAAAAAATGCTCATCTGTCGCTCCTCGTTGACGTCGGCCAGTGCGGCCGGCGTTTAGGGTGTGCAATGCCTGTGCCTGTGCCCGGCGTCGAAGCCGGAGCCGCGCAAGGGCCGTCGCCAGGACGCCTATGCATTCGTGCGTCAGATGTTTTCATCACACGCGTGAAAAAGAGTCGTCATCCTAACTAATTTGATGCAGCTCTTTGTGCGGCACACTGTTTGCTCGATCTTGTCCACTCAACGGAAAGAGAGGGAGGTTCAAATGGCCGAGTCTTATCAATCCACCAGTTCCGCCTCGGATGCCGCGCGCGAAGAAAGCCTCGCGGGCAGGCCCAACGGCAGCGAAGAACTGCGTGCGCGCAGCGCGATGAAGTTGTCGGAGCTGAAGGACAAGCTTGCCGGGGCGCAGGATGTGGTCAAGACGAAGTACCGGGTGGTGTCCGAATCCACCGATGATTTCGTTCACGACAGCCCGTGGAAGGCGGTGACGATGGCACTGATCGGCGGGCTCATCATCGGTATGCTGGCTGCCCGCTAGCGGGCGCTGCGCCGGCTGAAGACAAGCGTTTCGCTTCGGCCGCATTCGATCCGCGCCACCGCATTGCGATGCGGTGGCGCGGCCAGTCAGACGCCGGCTATTGCGGGAATCGCGCCGGCGTCACTTGCCTCAGTGCTCGCTTGGCCGGATGGCGGGATCTTCCTCGACCACGTCGCGCGTCGCCGACCAGTACGGCTGCCGGTTGTAGTAGCTATAGGTCGATTCGCCCCAGGCTGGATCGGCCATCGACGGCCAGTGATCTTTGTCGAAGCCCGGGTCATCCTTAAGCCGCTGCGCAGTGATGTCGACGAAGAAGCACTTCTGATCCGTGTCCAGCGTCAGCGCACTCCACGGAATGGCGTGCAGATTCGCTCCCATCCCGAGGAAGCCGCCTTCCGAGAGCACGGCATACGCGATGCGTCCGTTGCGAACGTCGAGCATGATGTCGGAAATCTTGCCGACATGTTCACCGTCCGAAGACATTACCGCGGTTCCGTCGAGCGTCGCCGCGGCCATGACTTCCGGTCCCGGACCTTCGCCGACGCCGCCGCCGACAATCTTCGCTCCGCCTCGAGTAGCGCCTTGCGGGTTGATTGAGCCCATCTTTCACCTCCTTGAACGAAAAAGGGTGCGTCTTGAGATGCGCAAACACTGTGCCCGCCGCCTGCCGAGCGATGCCAGCATGCGCGCGCAGGGCTCGGCGTGAAGCCAGGTAGACTTGGTGATAGAGCGGGTCAAAGAATGCAGATGAAAGAGCGGGTCAGGCGCGGGTTAAAGAGTGCAGTGACGGCGGGCGAAGAGGGCGAAGAGGGCGAAGAGGGCGAAGCGGGCGAAGTGGGCGAAGAGGGCGAAGAGGGCGAAGGGGCCAAAGCGGGCAAAGGGGCAAGCGGGCACGCGGGCAAACGCGCAAGCGGGTGAAGGGCGAGGGGCCGACGCGGCAAAGGGAAGCGCGAAGCGGCCAAGTGGCAAAGCTGGCAAAGTTGAGCCCTCCCCAAGCCCACTTAACGCGAAATAAGCGCGACCGTGGCAATGCCGAGCACCGTCATCAGCAAGCTCGCGCCGACGTGAATGGCGACTTCGCCGGCCGCCCAGCCGAGGCGGCCCTCCTGCAGATGCTGCACGACTTCAGCGGAAAACGTGGAGAAGGTGGACAGTCCGCCCATCAGCCCGGTGATCACGAAGAGCCGCCATTCCGGCGAGATTTGCGGCGCGCGCGCAAAGCCGGCAACCGCCACGCCGATCACATAGCCGGCAATCACATTCGCGGCAAAGGTACCGAGCGGCAACGACGGAAACAGTGCGTTCAGACGAAGGCCGAGAAACCAGCGAATCAGCGAGCCGAGCCCGCCGCCGATAGCGACCGCGAATATGGACCAATACATGAGTGAGATCGGGCGAAAACCGGGGTCAGCAAGCCGGGCTGAGCGGGCACCCGCGATGCCGCTTCCCGGACAGACCGGGGAAGCACGCATTATCAGCACGAGACGGTTAATGGGTGAATTGCGTCAAAGGACGCTGCTGGCAAAGCCGCCGGCGCCCATTGCAGAATGCGATCTGCAGCGCGCAAGTCTAGCACTCCGGAGTCCATGGGGACAGGTCAGAAAAAGCCGCACAGCGGATTCTGCGTAGGCACCAGACGTCCGCCACGAACCGCGAGGCACGGATCACGGATAAGGAGCCCCAAGCCCCAAGCCCCAAGCCCCAAGCCCCAAGCCCCAAGCCCCAAGCCCCAAGCCCCGTGCCGCTCAGCCGAGACTCTCGCGCTCCGGCGTCGCGGAAATCTTGTGAATCGACAGATCCGCGCCGTTGTATTCGTCTTCCTGGTCGAGCCGCAGGCCCACCGTCAGGCGGATCGCGCCGTACACCAGCGCGCCGCCGAGCGTGGCCACGACGATTCCGCCGAGCGTGCCGAGCACCTGCGCGCCGAACGACACGCCGCCCATGCCGCCGAGCGCGCGCAAGCCGAAAATGCCAGCGGCGATTCCGCCCCACGCTCCGCACAGACCATGCAGCGGCCAGACGCCGAGCACGTCGTCGATACGCCAGCGGTTCTGCACGCAGGTGAACATATAGACGAACAGCACGCCCGCGACGCCGCCCGTCACGAGCGCGCCGAGCGGGTGCATCAGGTCGGAACCGGCGCACACCGCCACGAGGCCGGCGAGCGGGCCGTTGTACGTGAAGCCGGGGTCGTTGCGTCCCGCGAGCCAGGCGGTCAGTGTGCCGCCGACCATCGCCATCAGCGAATTGACGGCGACGAGGCCGCTGATCTTGTCGATACTTTGCGCGCTCATCACATTAAAGCCGAACCAGCCGACCGCGAGCACCCAGGCGCCGAGCGCGAGAAAGGGGATGTTGGACGGCGGATGCGCGGCGATGCCGCCGTCGCGGTGATAGCGGCCGTGGCGTGCGCCGAGCAGCAGCACCGCGGGCAACGCGACCCAGCCGCCGAACGCATGCACGACGACCGAGCCCGCGAAGTCGTGGAACGGCGCACCGAAGGTCTGCGCGATCCACGCCTGCACGCCGAAGCGTTCGTTCCACGCGATGCCTTCGAAAAACGGATAGACGAAGCCGACCAGCACGAAGGTTGCGAAAAGCTGCGGATTGAACTTCGAGCGTTCGGCGATGCCGCCCGAGACGATTGCGGGAATTGCGGCCGCGAACGTCAGCAGGAAAAAGAAGCGCACGAGCGCATAGCCGTTGTGCGCCGCGAGCGTGCCGGCGTTGTCGAAGAACTGCACGCCGTACGCAATCGTGTAGCCGATGAAGAAATACGCGATTGTCGAGACGGAGAAGTCCACCAGAATCTTGACCAGCGCGTTCACCTGGTTCTTCTTGCGCACGGTGCCCAGCTCGAGAAATGCGAATCCCGCGTGCATGGCGAGCACCATCGCGGCCCCGAGCAGAAGAAAGAGCGTATCGGTGCCGGTTTTCAAGCTTTCCATCGGTTGTTTCCGCTTATGCCAAAAAAGCCGGCATCGAATGCAAGAAGCGGGCCAAAACGGTGCCAAAAGCTCGCCGACAGTGCGCACCCGCACCGCAATAGGATCGTGACGACTGTCGCAAAATGGCGGGGCGCCCGACTTCGCACCGGAACGACTCATCGTCAGCACAATAAAAGTGCGTAAACTTCCCGATTTGGTTCGCGTGATCCACGATGGGTCAAAAGTTTTCGCCCAGCTTACGGTCGAGCGACCCGCAGACGCTCCCCGAGATATGGCCACGCCCGTGGCGGGAGCCGCGACGCCGTGCCACCGGGCCGGCGGCCGCGCACCTCGTCGTGGCGTGCCCCTTTGTTTCCGAAGCAAACGCCGACATAATGTCCCGTCCCGGGCAGGACTGCCGGCCCCTCTCTCCAAAGCGCACGCATGCGACTCACCACTAAAGGCCTGCTGCTCATCGCGATCCCGGCGGTCTTCGAACTGGCGCTTCTGTCCGGACTGGTGAAGGCGCAATCCGACGCTGCCGAAGCCGAGCGCCGCGCCGTGCATGGGCAGGAGGTGCTGCGCCAGACCACCTCGATTCTCGACCCGGTGCTCGGCGAATCGGTCGCGCTGCGCGGGGCGGTGCTCGCGGACGACAATCGCTTTATTACGCCGCTGTCCGTGTGGGTCGACGTCGACCGGCGCATCGACCAGCTGGCGGAACTCGTGTCGGATAGCCCGGCGCAGGTCGAGCGCGTGGTGCAGGTGCGTCAGTCGGTGCAGGCCTACCGGCAGTGGTCCGACCGGATCCAGGACCTGCTGCGCTCCGGCCGCCACGACGACATCGTCACGCGCTTTAACGAACTCGCCCAAACCGACGTGCTCGACCGGTTTCGCCAGCAGGTGGCCACCTTCCAGGCGGAAGAGCGGCGTCTCGAAACGCAGCGCGCCAATGCCGCCGACGCCGCGCGCGAGCGCCAGCAGATGCTGGTGGTCGCGGCGGTGGTCGGTTCACTGCTGTTCGTGGCCCTTGCCGTGTGGCTATTCATGCGCGGCCTGCGTGGCCGGCTCGCTCTGCTGTCGGACAATGCCGGGCGCCTCGCCGGCAACGAGCCGCTCGCGCCGCTCGGCTCGATCGGCTCAGGACACGACGAGATCGCGAGGCTCGATCTGACCTTGCATGAGACGAGCCGGCGCCTGCTCGAAGCGGAGCGCATCCAGGCGCGCTTCCAGGCGGATCTTGCGCGCCGCGCAGACGAGCTTTCGCGCATCAACGAGACGCTGCGGCAGCAGACGCAGGAAAACGAGATGTTCATTTACAGCGTGTCGCACGATTTGCGCGTGCCGCTCGTCAATCTGCAAGGCTTTTCGAAGGAACTGATCCGCGCCTGCGACGAACTGCGCGCGGTTGTCGGCAGTTCGTCCATCGACGAGCAGACGCGGCAGCGCATCGCCCGCGTGGTCGACGAGGACATCGGCGAGGCGCTGCATTATCTGCAGACGGCGGTGCTGCGCGCGTCGCACATCATTGACGCATTGCTGCGGCTTTCGCGCATTGGGCGCGTCGAATACCGGCACCAGAAAGTGGAGGTGCGCGATATCGTGCCGCGCGTGGTCGACGCCATGCAAGGGTCGATCCGCGCCCGGCGGGCCCAGGTGCAGGTGGGCGACTTGCCGGCCGTCTGGGGCGATCCGACCGCGCTCGAACAGGTATTCGCGAACCTGATCGGCAATGCGGTCAACTATCTGGATCCGTCGCGCGAAGGCCGGATCGAGATCGGCACCACGCCGGCGCCGCCGGGCGTACAGTCGTTGCGGATTTTTTACGTGCGTGACAACGGCCTGGGTATTCCGAGCATCGCATTGCCGCGGCTATTCAACGCGTTTCAGAGACTGCACGGCACGGCGGCCGCGGGCGAAGGCATCGGGCTCGCGCTGGTGCGGCGCGTGGTCGAGCGGCATGGCGGACGAGTGTGGGCGGAATCGGTGGAGGGCATGGGCACGACGTTCTATCTGTCACTGCCGGAGGCGGGCGCCCGCTCTTCAGCCGTAAATGAAGCGCAAGCGCGGCAAGCACGCGAAGCGCGTGCAGCAAATGAAGCGGCGGCGAGCGTGGCTTCTCTCGCAGCCAACGATCAGGCAATGAACAAGCCGGGCAATCTTCGGACGGGACGGTGAGAGGGCCTGAGGGGCTCGGGAAGATGCAGGCAGGCTCAGACAGCCTCAGGCAGGTTCAGCACGCTCAGCAGGGTCAGCAGGTTCAGCAGGTTCAGCAGGACCGAGCCGCAACGAGCTGCGTCAGACCACATTGAACAGCGGTGGACAGCGTCGCTCAGCAGGAAGCAAAGAGACGTCGCGACTTCAACAACCGCTGGCCGCGAATTGACCAGTAGCACCCGCACGCGAGCAGAATGGCGACGATGATCAGCACTTCGGCTGGCGTGGGCCGCAGGCCGAGCAGCCCGTCGAGCGCGAATATGCAGCGCGCGACGACCAGCAACGCAGCCCACACCGCGCAGGCCGCCTGCACCAGCATGCGCGTCCCGGCGATGCGCCGTGCGCGGTTTTCGCGGCACCAGCCGGCCGGTGTGCGGGCGCAGCGAAAGGCGATTGCCGTCAACGTGACGGCGAGAATAACGATCCAGTCGATCAGTTCCATCGAAAAGCGCTCCCAAGTCAGCCCGTGACTATAGGAAGGCCCTCCGGCGTGAACCATAGGACGACTCTCAAATGCCGCGCGCACCGGCCGTAGCCGCGCGCGGCATTTGCATTGGCTCAAAGTTCGATGCGCGTGCCCAGCAGAACGAGGAACTGACGCAGCCATTCGGGATGAGCGGGCCAGGCCGGCGCAGTGACGAAATTGCCGTCCGTGATCGCGGCGTCGACGGGAATGTCGGCATACTCGCCGCCGGCCAGTTTCACTTCCGGCGCGCAGGCCGGATAGGCGGAAACGCGCTTGCCGCGAATCACGTCGGCGGCGGCGAGCAGTTGCGCGGCGTGACAGATGGCCGCAATCGGTTTACCGGCTTCGGCGAACTGCCGCACGATCTCGATCACCTTCGGATTGAGCCGCAAATACTCGGGCGCGCGCCCGCCGGCGATGGCGAGCGCATCGTACTGACGTGGATCGGCGTCGTCGAACGATGCATTCAGCGCGAACAGATGCCCCGGCTTCTCGGTATAGGTCTGATCGCCCTCGAAATCATGAATCGCCGTCTTGATCCGCTCGCCGGCTTTCTTGTCGGGACACACCGCGTCGACCACGTGTCCGACTGCCTGCAGCGCCTGAAACGGCACCATCGTTTCGTAATCCTCGGCGAAATCGCCGGTCAGAAACAGAATCTTTTTTGCCGCCATCGTATGTCTCCGGTTGATCAAGGGAACACTGCCAACGCTCGTTGCGTGTGGCCAGTCTACCGCACATGTTTTGACAGAACCGCGACTGCGCGCGGCGCGGCGGCCTCGTCCATCTATTGCGCATGAAGCCGTTGCGCGACACGCGGCGGCAACAGCGTATGATGAGCGCGTTTTCGTCAGCAAGGCCGCGTTGCGCGGTATAAACACACACATGACTTCATCCATTTTTGCACCGATGCTGCGCCGTGCCGCCGTGGTTCTGTTGGTATTCGGCGGCCTCGCGGCCTGTCAGAAGAACGACGCGTCGGCGGGGCAGGTTGCCGGCAAGCTCAACGACGCCGCCCAGGCTGCGGCCCAGAAGCTCGATCAGGCGGCAAGCTACGTCGGCAAGAAGGTCGACGAGACCAGCTCGGCCGCGCAGAAGAACGTCGAATCGGCTTCGGCGCCGTCGGTCACGATCAATCCCGATGCGCTTGCTTCCAGCGCCCAGGCAAACCTGCAGAACGCCGCGAGCGCGGCGCAGGCGCAGCTTGGCAAAGCCGCGTCGCTGACCGGCCAGAGCCTCGAAAACGCGGGCCGCAAGCTGCAGCAATGGTCGGCGCAAAGCACGGCTTCGTCCACGAGCGCGGCGGCTTCATCCTCCGGGTCGAGCTACGGCGGCGATGCCCAAAAACAGATGGACAAGTGAGACGCGCATGAGTCTGCCGGATGGCCTGGGGCGGGCCCGGGTCGGGTCAGGATCTGCTCAGGACAAGGGCGTATGCGCACGCGTTTGACAGTCCGTTCGTTTGACAGCCCATTTAAATGTAATTACCATGGTTACACATTGTCGTTGCAGGGCGGGTTGTCGTGAACACCAGTAGCCGATTTGCATTCGCGGTGCACGTGTTGGCGCTGCTGTCGTTGCAGGAGGGCACGCCGCTTTCGTCGGAAATGATCGCAGGCAGCGTGAACACGAATCCCGCGCTGATCCGGCGGCTTCTGACCATGCTCGCCGAGGCCGGCTTGACCACTTCGCAACTCGGCGCGGGCGGCGGCGCGTTGCTTGCGCGCGCACCCGAGCAGATTTCGCTGCTCGACGTGTACCGCGCAGTGGACGACGCGCAGTTGTTCGCGCTGCATCGCGAAGAGCCGAATCCGGCGTGCATGGTGGGGCGTAACATCCAGGTCGTGCTGCGGGGAATCATCGACGAAGCGCAGCAGGCTATGGAGGCCTCGCTCGCGCAGCGCACGCTGGCTGACGCGACGGCGGATCTGCACCGCGTCGAGCGCGCGAGGGAGCGCAAGCGGCGGCCGCACGCGTGAAGGGCGCTATGGCAAAGAAGGCGCTCGCTTCAAGCTTCAATGGAGCGGCGGCAATCGGTATCTGGCAATGATCCACGGGGCCTACGCCCTTTTTTTTGTCGATATATGTAATCGTCACAGTTACATATTAAACACTTACCGGAGTAGTCAAATGAGCAAACAGTTGAAGATCGCATTGTTCGGCGCGACGGGCATGATCGGTTCGCGAATCGCGGCAGAAGCGGCCCGTCGCGGGCATCAGGTGACGGCGCTGGTGCGTAACCCGGCACGCGTGCCGGCCGAGGACCCGAACCTGGAGGCAGCGCAGGCCGATCTGCTCGATGCGGCGAGCGTCGGCGCGGCGGTGCGGGGTCACGACGTCGTGGCAAGCGCCTACGCGCCCCCGCATGACGATGTCGGCGTGCTCGAGAGGGCCACGCGCGCGCTCGTCGAAGGCGTGCGGGCGGCGGGCTTGAAGCGGCTTGCGGTGGTCGGCGGCGCGGGCTCGCTTGAAGTCGCGCCGGGCAAACAGCTCGTCGATACGGAAGATTTTCCGCAAGCCTACAAGGCCGTCGCGCTTGCTCATCGCGATGCGCTCGGTTATTACCGCAGCGTTGCCGATCTCGACTGGACGTTCTTTTCACCAGCGGCAATCATTGCGCCCGGCGAGCGCACCGGCACGTTCCGCACCGGCACGAATTCGCTCATCGCCGACGCGCAGGGCAACAGCCGCATCTCCGCCGAAGACTACGCAATTGCCTTTGTCGACGAACTGGAGCAGGGCCGTTTCATTCGGCAAATCGCCACGGTTGCCTATTGATTGCGGCGGCCCCACGGCGCGGAGCGAAGCAAGCGCGCCGCGCGATGCAGCGGGCTCAGCGGCTTGCGTCGCGCGGGCCGCATCCATGACTTCATGCAAGCGTCCTAACAATCCGTTACGCATGTGCGGTTGCCGACGCGCAAACAGAGGCTACACTGGCGGCTCCCGTTTTCTCACGGATTGCCATGCAGTCATGCCCGTCGCGGCGTGAAATCGAGGCTGCACCGTCAAACGGCGGGCCGGATTCGATTCACGCTGCATTTCTTCGTTTTTTCGCTCACATCGGATGGTTGTTGTGCGGCGGCGGCCGCGTGCGCGCGCCGGGCGCGCGCAGGTTCGGCGGCTCGCTGGCCGGAATTTGCGTTGCGCTCCTGGTGTTTGCGGCCGGCGTCGGCGTGCCCCTCGGCGCCCAGGCCGCGGGCAGCGGCGCCAGCCCGAGCACCAACACCGGCACCAGCACACCGGTCATTCCGGCGCTGCAAAGTCTGATCAACAGCGCGACTGTCGCGCCCGCGTCGCAGGCGGTGGGCGCGTCGGCTGCGGACGCCGCGTCGGCGCCGTCGCCCGCGAGCCAGGCCGAGATCGCCCGTTCGCTCGACAGCGTGATCGCCACACTCGACAACGACCGTCAGCGCACCGCGCTCGTCGCCCAACTGAAGAAACTGCGCGACGTCTCGCGAACCGTCGGTCCGCTCGCGCCTGTGCCCGCGCAGCCGAGCCCCGGCCTGCTCGGCGCGATCGCGTCGGGCATTGCGTCGTTCGAATCAGACGTGCATGAGGGCCGCACGCCGGTGCGCTACTGGGGCGGGCGCTTCAACGCCGCGGGCAACGAGCTTTACACGATCATCTCCGGTCAGGGCCAGGAGAGCCTCGGCCGCATTCTGCTGTCTATGTTCGCGATGCTGGCCGGCTGGGGCGCATGCGCCGCCGCGCTGATCTATCTGCAGCACCGGCTGTACCGGCGGCTTGGCATCGTGATGGAGCTCAACCCCAACCCGACCACCCGCGAGCTGCTGGTCTTCGCGTTGCGGCGCGTCGGGCCGTGGATCATCGCGTTCGTCGCCGCATTGCTGTTCGTGCGCGCCATGCCCGATGCGCTCGGCCGCACGCTCGGCATGGTGGTCGCCTATGCGATTGTCGCGGGCGCGGTGTTCTCCGCCATTTGCCTCATCATGTTTTCGCTGTTCGGCTCCGGGCACCGGCGCGTCGCGGTGCGTCTGCTCATCGACCACGCGCGGCGCCTGCTGTTCGCGGTCGGCGTGTTCGGCGCGCTCGGCGACGCGGCCGTCAATTACGATGTCGCGCATCAGCTCGGCACCAATCTGGCCGCGCTTATTTCGACGGCCTGCAACATGACGGCCGCCGTGCTCGCCGGCTACTTCGCGCTCGCGTTCCGCAGGCCGGTCGCCCATCTCATCCGCAACCGGCCCTACGAGCAGCGCAACGATCACAAGGCCGCGACGGACGCCTTCGAGGTACTCGCGGCGCTCTGGCACCTGCCGGTTCTGGTGCTGGCGACGGCCTCCGTGGTCGCCACGCTCGGCGGCTCCGGCACCAGCGAAAACGTGTTGCAGATCTCGGTGGTGACTGCGCTGCTGCTGGTGCTCGCGTTTTTCCTCTCGGCGATCGTGTTGCGCATGACGCGGCCGCGCAGCCCGCGCGCGCGGCGCCGCTCGCCGTACCTCACGCGCCTGCTGCGCTTTTGCGGCACCTTGCTGACGCTTTTCATCTGGCTGTTTTTCTTCGAGCTGGCGGCGCGGTTGTGGGGCGTGTCCCTTGCCGCGGTGGTCGAGGAAAATGTGGCGGCGCGCGGTATCGCGCATGCGGTGACGGCGATCGTCGCCACCGTCTTCATTGCGTGGCTACTGTGGATTCTCGTCGACACCGCCATCACCGAAGCGCTCAATCCCGGCAGCGCGCGCAACAAGTCGCGCAACCCGAGCACGCGGGCGCGCACCATGTTGCCGCTCGTGCGCAATGTGCTGCTCGTCAGCATCATGACGATCGCGAGCATCGTCACGGCGGCGAATCTCGGCATCAACGTGACGCCGCTGCTCGCGGGCGCGGGCGTGATCGGCCTCGCCATCGGCTTTGGCGCACAGTCGCTCGTGACCGACCTGATTACGGGGCTTTTCATCATCATCGAAGACACCATCTCGGTGGGCGACTGGATCGACGTGGACGGCGGCCACGCGGGCACCGTCGAACAACTGTCGATCCGCACGGTGCGGCTGCGCGACGGTCAGGGCGCGATTCACGCCATTCCGTTTTCGCAGATCAAGATCGTCAAGAACCTGTCGCGCGACTTCGCCTACGCCGTGTTCGAAGTGCGCATGTCGTTTTCAACCGACGTCGATCAGATCACGCAGATGATTCGCGAAGTCGGCGCCGACCTGATGGCCGACTTCCGTTACCGGCGCGAAATGCTCGGCCCCATCGAAGTGTGGGGCCTCGACCGTTTCGATCCGAACTGGATGGTCGTCAAAGGGCAGATAAAGACGCGGCCGCTGCAGCAATGGAGCGTGGCCCGGGCGTTCAATTTGCGGCTCAAGCGCAAAATGGACGAAGCGGGCATTGAGATACCGGTGCCGCAGATGCGTCTGTATACGTCGTCGAAAGACAGCGAGGGACAGCCGTGGCACGGCGAAGACATGCCGGAAGCCGCTGCGCCCGAACAGGACCGCGAACACGACCATGCGCGCCCGCACGTGGAAAAAGCGCTGCCGAAGCGCGACGCGCATGCGCCTGGCGTGGTGGCGCGCGACGTGTCCCATGAGCCGCGGCCCGCGCCTGCGGCCACTGCGCAGACCGCGCCGATTCCGCCGCAGGTTCCGACGGCGGGCGAGGGCAAGAGCTGATCGTTCCGGCGAGGGCAAGAGCCTGACTGTCCGGCGCGGAACAGGCGGTGAAGAGGAAGGCGCGAAGTTTGGTGCCCGCTTGCGCCTGCCTGCCGCCTCGCGTTTTATGTCACCCCGCGCTCAAACGAGCGCGGGCGCGACGCGCACCACGTCGTTCACATGAGTGCCGATGTGCGCGCCAGGCACGCCGTAAATATGCAGCGATACGGCGGGCGCATCACTGCAATTTCCCAGCCGATGAATGCTGTCGCGACCGCTCCTCACGAACGATACCGCGCCGGGCTTGCGCGCCTGGCTGCGCGCGACGCTCGCGCACTGCTGCGAGTCGTCCCATTCGAAAACCGTTTCGTTCAACGTGCCCTCAATCACCGCGTAGCCGCACCACGTGTGATGCGCATGCACGGGGCTTGCCTGATCTGGTAGCCAGACCAGCGCGGCGATCGCATAGCGGCCTTGCGGATCGGCGGCCAGCAGATGACGGCGGTAGTGTTCAACGGAGGCCTCGCGTTGCGCTGGCGTGAGCAGCGCGGCATCGGCAGCGGCTTGCTGGAGCGCGACGCGCATGCTGCGCGCGAAGAAGCTGGAATGCGAAGGCTCGGGCAAATGGGCGCAGGCTCCGAACATCGCGTCGAGCGCATTGCACAGACGCGCCAGGGGCAAGTGGCGGCCGGATTGCAACGGTACTTCGTGCGTAGCGCAAGCTTGCGCGAACGAGTGGGACGAGCGGGCGGAGGAATACGGGTTGTGATCCACGATGGTTTGAAGGACAGGACTGCGCGTTTTTCGGTCTGAAAGTTATACCGTTTCGTCCGGAGAAAGAGTTTCCATATAATTCCCCTGTCTATTCGAAAAGTAGAATAATTTGCTAAAGGGGTGAGACGATGGGAATGGATATCATCGACCGGAAGTTGCTGGAGCTGTTGCAGGAAGACGCCACCATGCCGATAGCCGAACTGGCGCAGCGCGTGAATCTGTCGCAAACGCCGTGCTGGAAGCGGCTGCAGCGGCTGAAGGAAACCGGCGTGATCCGCGCGCAAGTGGCGCTCTGCGACGCGCGCAAGCTGGGAGTGGGTACCACGGTGTTTGTCGCGGTCCGCACCAATCAGCACACGCAGGCGTGGGCGCAAACCTTCACCCAGGCTGTGCAGGACATTCCCGAAGTGGTTGAGGTTTACCGGATGAGCGGCGAGACGGACTATCTGCTGCGCGTGGTGGTGTCCGACATCGACGACTATGACCGCGTGTACAAACTGTTGATCGCAGCCGTGCCGCTGTACGACGTGAGTTCGAGCTTCGCGATGGAGCAGATCAAATATTCGACGGCACTGCCGGTGCGCTATAGCGTGTGAGCGGCCACGCGCCGACACTGTCCGTCTGTGCGGACTGCAAGGCGAGTGCAAGGCGTCCCGGCGTAGAATGCCGCCTTCTCCGCTATCTTCCGCGATTGCCTCGCGGTCCGAGTCGTCCCATGAACAAACCGCCGCGCAAGAAGAACCCGACCTTGGGCATCGCCGTATTCATTGTCGTCGCGGTGCTGCTGGTGATCGCCACGCTGTTCTACAACGCGATCAAGGAAAAGCGCGAGTTCGACAGCGAGAACGCACCGGTCGCCTCCATTTCATCGGGCGCGGCTGCCGCCACGGCGACGAGCGCGGCGGCTACAGCCGCCAAACCCGCAAGCGGCACCGCCCAGTAGGCCGGTTGCGGTCACCGTGCATGCCCGCTGGCGTTGGCGCAGGATAGGAGGCCGAACGCGCGAGGGGCGAGGGGCGAGGTTGGGCGCGCGACCCATGAGGCGCACTCAAGCGGCGCAGCACATGGGCGCAACACAAGGCCGCAATACAGGCCGCAACACATGGGCCACAGCGCAGGAGGCGCAGTGCATGGGCCGCAGCGCACCAGGCGCATCGCATGAGCCGCAAGGCACGAGGGGGAACGCAAGCGGCGCAGCACATAGGCCGCCGCCCACCAGCCGCAACGCATGACGAACACTGCGTCACCACCCGCACCCGTGGGCTGCACGGGCGCGAGCCACCTCACTCATCGGGCAGGCGAATCACGCTCGCGTCCTTGCGAATGAGCGCCGCCGCGGCAAGCATCTGTTTGCATTGGTGGGCCAGCAGCTTGATGTCGTGCACCGCCTCCGCGGAATAGTCCGGCGATTTTTCCGCCTCGACCACCATCGTGTCGAGCTCGCGCGTGAGCAACCTGATCCGTTCGGCCTGATCGGCGGGCGGCGCCGTACCTGCCTCGGCTTGCGTCAGATTGTCGCGCACGTGGCTCAGCGCCCGTTGCAGCGGCTGCAGCGACACACTGTCGGCATGTTGCGCGGATGTGCGCAAAAGCGGCGCGGCCGCCGTGATCTGCGAGGCGAGCACGTGGCTGCGTACGAGCAACCCGTTGAGCTCGGGCACGAACTTCTGTGCTGACTTGGGTTCGAGCATCATCCGCTGAAAGGCCTGACCGAGGTTCGCGAACGCGACGTGCACATTCTTGCGTGCGAGGCGGTAACGATAGTCGCGATCGAGCGCGGTCGCGGCAGCGGCGGCGGCCGGGGACGCGCCGGCGACGGGCTTTGCTGCCGTCGGATTGCTGATCGCCGTCACAGCGGCGGCGGCGACGTTGTTTTCCGCGGCGCTCGCCGCTGGATTGGCCGCTGGATTGGCCACTTGATTAGCCGCTGGATTAGCCACTTGATTAGCCGCTGTGCCTGTAGGACCCGTTGGCCTACTGGCCGCAGCCAACGCGGGCTTGCCGAACTCGACTGCCGCATCCGCCATGGCCGCGAGCGGCGCTCGCGCGCCGGCCTCGGTCACGGTAGCGACCACAGCCGCGGCCGGTTTGCCGCTCCACCACCAGCTCGCTTCGAGGAACTGCCGCGTCGCGCTGATCACGTTGTTGACGAGCTTGCCCATCAAACGATATTCCCAGTACGGGAACAGGTGGCTCGCGGCAATCGCGATCGCGCAGCCCACCACGGTGTCGATCGCGCGTTCGCCGATAATCCGCATGCTGCCCGGCGCAAGCAGGTGAAACATCAGCAACACATACGACGAAGTAAACACCACGCTCGCGGTGTAGTTAAAGAGCAGCAGGCTGTAGCTCATCACCATCGACGCGAACATCACCACGAGCAGAATGTGCGGCTCTTTCACGAAGATCATCAGCGCGATGCTCGCCGCACAGCCGATCAACGTGCCGACGATCCGCTGCCCATTGCGCTGCTTGGTGAGCGAATAGCCAGGCTTCAGAATGATGACCGTGGTCATCACGATCCAGTACGCGTTGGTGAGCGGCAGCAGGCGGCCGAGCCAGAAACCGACCGCCACCGCGATCGTCACGCGCAATGCGTGACGGAAGCTCGGCGAGGCCATCGTCAGGTTCGAGAAAATCTGGCCGAACGGCACGCGGCGGCTCGAAACGAAACGATTCAGGGCCTGGTCGAGACGCAGTTCGGTTTCGGTGTTGCGCGGATCGCTCGAAAGGCTCCTGCGCATCTTGTCGATCAGCCGCGTGGCGCTCCAGATGCGGCGGAACGTGGACGACACCGCCGAATAGGCCTCGGGATTCTTCGCCGGCAACTCCTGCTTGCGCATGACTTCGATCTCGAACTCGATTGCGCGCAGCTCGGCCTTCACGTTCACGCGCGTGCGCGGCGCATGGTTCTGCAGCACCGCGAGCCCGATTCCCTCAAGGTCTGCGGCGGCCTTGCGGATCAGGTCGCGGTAGAACACCAGCAGGTCCGTGCCGCCGAAGGTGTTGCGCACGAGCGGGTAGTCGGTATGCGCGCCCACGAACAATTCGTGCAGATCGACGGTGTTGATGAACAGATTGAACAGCATCGCGCGCCGCGGCTCGAGCTTGCCGCTCTTCAGCTTCGGCAGGTTGCGCAGCACGATGTCGCGCGCCGCCTCCTGCCGCTCCACTGCGGCGATCTGCTTGTCGACGAGATTGCGATAGCACTCATCGAGGTCGTTGTCGAGGTCGTAAAAGGCGGCGCGCGCGAGCAGATAATCGGCGCACGCAAAGACGCTTTCAGCGAGCGCCTGCTGCTCGATGCGATGCATCATCCAGCGACTCACGGCCGTGGACCAGTACGTGTACCAGAGACCGCCGACGAGAATCCACGACGCATTGACGAGCGCCTGCACCGGCGTGAAGTGCTCCTCCAGCGTCATGATCATCATGAAGAGCGTGGCGAAACTGATCTGCGGCCAGCGGTTGCCGTACACCACGATCAGCGAAAGCAGGAAGGTGAGCGGCACGACGGTGCACCACAGCGCCACCGGGTTCACGGTGGCGAGGCCGGTGGCGAGCGCGGCCAGAAAACCGATCACCGAGCACGCCAGCATCTCGTTGTGCTTGTACTTCAGCGGGCCTGGCATGTCGACGACGCATGCGCCGAGCGCGCCCGTTGCAATCGTGAAGCCGAGCTCGCGATTGTTGAACACGATCAGGCACAGCACCGCTGGTAAGGACACGCCGACCGCGATGCGCAGGCCGCCATAAAAATACTGGCTGTAGACGAATTTTTTTATTTCGACCGAATAGCGCATCGACTGCCTGGTTTTATTCACTGACGAAAGAAAAGCGGTGGAGCGGCGGTGGAGCGGCGTTGGAAGGGCGGTGGAAGGCACAAGCCCGCGGACAGCCGCAAAACTGCCGACGAGTCTAACTGATTTTGTATCTGATCTGACCTCGTCCATTCGGCCAGGTTCTGCGCCGCGAGCGGCTTTGTTATGCTGTCGCTTCAATGTGTGCCGCGGCCCGCGCGTTTGTCGCGAACGCGGCAAAGCCACGCCGCCTTGCCGGGACCCATGCTTCAGATCTTCTATTCGAACCGTTACGAAACGCTGGTCGGCGCACTGCTCGACGACCTCGGGCAAGCGCCGTCCGATCCATGGGCCGCGCAGCCTGTGATTGTCCCGAGCGCGGCCGTGCGGCGGCGGCTCGAACTGGACATCGCCGCGCGCCAGGGCATCTGCGCGAACGTCAGCTTCGGCTATCTCGCGCAATGGCTGTGGGCGCAGATCGGCGGTGTGATCGAGGTGCCGCGCCATTCGCCGTTCGCGCCGGACCGGCTCGTGTGGCGTTGTTACCGGCTGCTAGGCAGCGAAGACCCGGCGTTGCCGTGGAATGCGTCTCCGCGTCTTCGCACCTATCTGGACGCGGCCGACCCGTCCATGCGCTATGAACTCGCGCGCCGCGTCGCAACCGTGCTCGACCACTATCTGACCTATCGCCCCGAATGGCTGCTGCAATGGCAAAAGGGCGGTTCGATTTTCGCGAGCGGCGCTGCCGATGACACGGGCCCGCGCCTCGTCGGTGCAAGCGAGGCCGCGCGCGAGGACGAGCGCTGGCAGGCGGCGCTGTGGCGCGCCGTGCTGACCGAACTGGCCGGCGACGCGCAAACGCCCGCGGCCGCGCTGCCGCCTGCCTACCGGTTTCTCGACGAAATCGTCACCCTCGACCTCGACGCGATTGCACAGGCGAACTGGCCCGAAGCGGTGAGCGTGTTCGCGCTGCCCACCATGCCGCCGTTGCACGTTGCCTTGTTGCGTGCGTTGTCGCGTTGGGTGGACGTGCGTCTGTACGTGATGAATCCATGCCGCGAATTCTGGTTCGACGTGGTGAGCGAAGGCCGCAAGGAGGCGCTCGACGCAGCCGGTCAGCTCGACTATCAGGAAGTCGGTCATCCGCTGCTTGCCGAATGGGGCCGTCAAACGCAGGCGCAGTTGCACATGCTGCATGAGCTCACCGAAAGCGCGGCTTCGCGCGAGACCGGCGAGTTCACTGAAAACCCTGAACCGAGCTGGCTGGCCGCCGTGCAGAACAGCATTCTCGATCTGCGTTCGGAGACGCAGACGGACGAATTGCCGTATGAGCACGGTATTGAAGTTCATGTGTGCCACAGCCTTTCGCGGCAGCTCGAAGTGCTGCACGACCGACTGCTTGGATGGTTCGACGAATTCGACGACCTGCAGCCGTCCGACGTGCTGGTCGCGGTATCCGATCTGGCCGCCGCAGGTCCGCTGATCGACGCTGTGTTCGGCACGACGCCGGCCGGCGACACGCGCCGCATTCCGTACCGCATTACAGGCTTGCCGCCTTCGCAGGCCAATCCGGTTGCGCGTCTGTTGCTCGACTGGCTCGCGTTGCCCGAGCGCAGCGTCGGCGCGCCGGACCTGATCGAATGGCTGCGCGTCGACGCGGTGGCGGTGCGCTACGGCATCGACGCCGGTTCGCTCGAAGCGGCGCAGGAATGGCTCGCGGCGGCCGGCGCCCGGCGCGGGCTCTCGCCGCAAGAGCCGAGCGGCGAACACGTGCCGGTGCCGCGTCACACGCTCGCCGATGCGCTGACCCGTTTGTACCTCGGCTATGCGATGCCTGACGGCGGCGAGCCGGTGGATGCATGGCTGCCGGTCGCGGGCGCCGACGGCTCTGACGCAGAACTGCTCGGCCGTCTGTCGCGTTTCGTCGACGACATCGACACCTTCGCGACCCGCTGCGCGAGCGAACAGACACCTGCGCAGTGGACCCAGTTGCTGCTCGAAACGCTCGCGCAGTGTTTCGACGGCGGCGTGGAATTCGCGGAGTCGCTTGCCGCGCTGCGCGACGCGATCGACAAGATGAGCGACGCGATGCAGGCCGGCGCGCGCGAAGTCACGATGCCCGCCGCAGTGGTGCGCGGCGCGCTTGCAGAAGCGCTCGACGACCCTGCACGCGGCGGCGTGCCTTGGGGCAGCGTGACCTTCTCGTCGCTCACCAGTCTGCGCGGCTTGCCGTACCGCGTCGTCTGCCTGCTCGGCATGGACGACGGCGTGCTGCCGAGCCTCGCGCGCGCCGACGAGTTCGACTTGATGGCTGCCTTCGGCAAGGCCGGCGACAGACAGCGCCGCGACGACGAGCGCAACCTTTTTCTCGATCTGCTGCTCGCCGCGCGCAGCCGTCTTTTTATCGCTTATACGGGCCGCAGCATTCGGGACAATGCGCCGTTGCCGCCGGCTGCGCTCGTCGACGAGCTGCTCGATTATCTGGCGCAGGTGTCTGCGGGCGAGGGTGCGAGTCCCGCGCAGGTCGACGAGGCGCGCCGCGCGTTCATTGTCGATCATCCGCTGCAGGCATTCGCATCCGAGTACTTCGCCGCGCAGCCCGAGCTTTTCACTTACGACGCCGATCGCGCCGAACTCGCCACCTTGCTGGCCGCGCCGCAGCAGAAAAGTGCTGCGCCGTTCTTCGACGAGCCGCTGCCGCCGGAAGAGGCCGCGCCCGTCGCGTTCGACGATTTCGTGCGCTTCTGGCGTCATCCGGCGCGCGCGCTGCTGCGCGATCGTCTCGGCATTGTGTTGTCCGACGCGCAAGGCGAGTTGCTCGACACCGAGCCCTTCGAACTGGACTATCTGGGGCGAGATGCACTGGCCGAGCGTCTGTTGCCGGTGCTGCTCGATACGGACAGCGAAGACGGCGAGCTCGTGTTCGAACGCGTGCGGCGTGTGGCCGAGGCGAGTCCCGAATTGCCTGGCGGCGCGACCGGCGCGGTGTGGCGCGCGCGCGAGCTGGGCGCGTTGCGGCAACTGGCCGACAGCGTGCGCCGCGAGGTGGCGTCAGGTGTGGAGCGGCTGCCGTTCGTGCTGAATGTCGCGCCGCGCTGGCCCGATCGCGCCGAGCTGGCAGGCGAACTCTTCGGCCCCCACGACGAAGCGCTTCGCGAAGCCGCAGAAGCGCCGCTGCAACTGCACGGCACGTTGAATCTGCTGACGGGAACCGGACAAGTGATCTTTCGCTACGCCAAACCCACCGCGCGCGACTACCTCTCTGCCTGGCTTGCGCATCTCGCCTATTGCGCGGCGCTGCCGGACGGTCCGCGCCGCACGGTCTGGCATGGCAGCGGCGAGAGCTTCGAGCTCGCGCCGGTTGCGGCGCCGCTTGACGAACTCGCGCCGCTCGCCGCGCTTTTCAAGGCAGGGCGCAGACTGCCGCTGCGCTTTTTCCCCAAAAGCGCGTGGGCCAAAGTGAGCGAGAGCGACTCGTCGGCCCAGAGCGTATGGATCAACGACCGCGTGCGCGGCGAGTCGGACGACCCGGCTTTGCGCATTGCGCTGCGAGGCACGCCGCTTACACTCGACGAACCGTTCGGCAGCCTCGCCTCCATCGTATTCAAGCCGTTGATGCAACACCTGCGGAGTGCCTCATGAGCGCGCTGCATCTGCATCGTCATGCGTCAGTGGCCGCAGAGCTCGACGTCTTCGCGTGTTCGCTAGACGGCGTCAATCAGATCGAAGCGTCGGCGGGAACCGGCAAGACCTGGAACATCTGTGCGCTCTACGTGCGCCTGCTGCTCGAAAAGAATCTGAACGCCGATCAGATTCTCGTCGTGACTTTCACAAAGGCCGCGACCGCAGAACTGCACGAGCGCATTCGCGGGCGTCTTGCCGAGCTGCATCGCGCAATCGAAATGGACGACGACGGCGGCGACCCGTTCATCCGCCGGCTGTTCGAAACGACGCTCGCGCCTGAGCGCGGCGTCGACCGCGTGGCGGCGGCAAAGGTCGTGCGCCGCGCGCTGCGCACCTTCGACCAGGCGGCGATCCACACGATCCACGCGTTCTGCCAGCGCGCGCTGCAGGAGGCGCCCTTCGCGGCCGCAATGCCGTTCGCGTTCGAAATGGAAGCCGACGACGCCGCGTTGCGCTTTGAAATGGCGGCCGATTTCTGGCGCGAGCAGATCGAGCCGGTCGCTCACGCGCATCCCGCTTTCGCAGCGTGGCTGGTGGCGAAGCGCGCAGGCCCGGCGTCGCTGGACGAACAGCTTGCGCGGCGTTTGAAGAAGCCGTTGGCCCAATTGCGCTGGGGAACCGCTGGCGCCGAGGCGGGCGCCGATCCGCAAGCCAGTTTCGACGCCGCCTGCGAGCTGTGGCATGCACAGCGCGACGCGATTGCGAGCCTGCTCGCCGACGCGCAGGACCGCTTGAGCAAGACCTCGCACAAGCCCGATCACGTGAGCGCCGCGATTGCCGCGTGGAGCGAATATTTCGCGCAAGGCGATTGCCATGCGCCGCCGCCGCGGGCCGCCCTCAAGCTCACGGCTTCGGCGCTGAAGAAGGCCACGCGGGTCAAGTTGGACCCGCCCGAACACGCGTTCTTCGAGCACGCCGAGGCGCTCGCGGCGGCTGTGGTCGCGGCAGAAGCCTCGCAGCGCGCGCGCTGGCTTGAGCTGATGCAGATCTGGCTCGACTATGCGCCTGCCGAACTGGTGGCGCGCAAGCGTACGCGTCGCGTCGTTTCGTTCGACGATCTGCTGTCGAACCTGTACCGGGCTCTTGCCGCGCACCCGTGGTTGGCCGAGGCCTTGCGCGCGCGTTATCCGGCCGCCCTGATCGACGAGTTTCAGGACACCGATCCGCTGCAGTTCGCGATCTTCAGCCGCATTTTCGCGCCGGCGGGGCCGCTCTTCCTGGTGGGCGACCCGAAGCAGGCCATTTACAGTTTTCGCGCGGCCGATCTGCATACCTATCTGGCCGCGCGCGAGTCGGCCTCGGCGCGGTATACGCTCGCCGTCAATCAGCGTTCGACGGCGCCTATCGTCGAAGCCTGCAATCGCATTTTCGAAGCGAATCCGCAGGCCTTCGTGCTGGAGGGGCTCGACTATCAGCCGGTGCGCGCAGGCGAACGGCGCAGGCCGCCTTTCTCCGATCGCGAGGCAGGCGAGGGCGACTTTCGCATCTGGCTATTGCCGCCCGGCGAGCGCGCTCTGACGAAGCGCGAGGCACAGCGCGAAGCGAGCGAAGCGTGCGCGGCCGAGATCGTGCGGCTGTTGCGCGGCGCGCGGGAGGCCACCGTGGCGATCGGCGACGCTCCGCTCGCGCCCGGCAATATCGCGGTCCTCGTGCAAACGCACAAGCAGGGCAGTCTGATCAAACGGGTGCTGGCGGCGTGGGGCGTCGGCAGTGTCGAGCTGGCGCAGGCCTCGGTATTTGCGACGGCCGACGCGGAGCAGATCGAACGCGTGCTCGCCGCCGTCGACACGCCGGGCGACCTGCGCCGTCTGCGCGCTGCGCTCGCAACGGACTGGCTCGGACTCGACGCTGCCGCGCTCTGGCGTCTTGAACAGGTTGCGGACGCGCCCGCTGTCGCCAACGACCCCGCGCATGCCGCCGACGCAATGGGCTGGGTTGAGCGCTTCTCGCGCTACCGCACCCTCTGGCACGAGCGCGGCTTTGCGGTCATGTGGCGCACGCTGATGCGCGAACTGCGCGTCGCACAACGGCTCGTCGCCGCGGCGGACGGCGAGCGGCGTCTGACCAACGTCAACCATCTCGCCGAACTGGTGCAGGCGCGCGCGGCCACGCAGCCGGGCATCGCGCCGACCTTGCGCTGGCTCGCCGCGCAGCGTGCCCAGGGCGGCGGCGAAGAAGCGCAGTTGCGGCTCGAGTCCGACCGCAACCTCGTGCAGATCGTTACCGTGCACAAGTCGAAGGGGCTCGAATATGCCGTCGTGTTCTGTCCGTTTCTCAACGACGGCGGGTTGCGCGAGCCGCCTTCGTCGGGTTTGCCGGACGCACGCGAGTATCACGAGACCGGGGGCGGCGCGGTGCTCCATTACGGCTGCGACGACGAAGAGGCGGAGCGCGCGGCCCGGCACGCCGTGCGCGAGCAGGCGGCCGAGAGGGCACGGCTTGTTTATGTGGCGCTCACGCGTGCGGTGTACCGCTGTTATCTGGTTGCGGGCACGTATCTGTCGTCGCGCTCGACAAAGGAATCGCGGCGCAGTGTATTGAACTGGCTGGTGGCCGGCAGTGGACATGACTTCGACGGCTGGCTCGCCGAGCCGCCGGACGAAGCAGCCTTGTCGGCGCGCTGGCAGGCGCTCGCGGGCGGACCGATCGCTTTGCAGCCGCTGCCCAAGGTAGAGCGACGCACGCCGCTCGAGAGCATGCTGGAAAGCGGCGCGCACAAACGCGCCCGCGCGAGTCGCCGGAGCTTGCGCGATCAGTGGCGCATGGCGAGTTTTAGCGGGCTGATCGCCGCGGGCAACAAGGCCGAAGAAGCTCAGACGCCGCTCGAGGAAGTGCGCCCGGATCACGACGAACTGGCCGATGCGCTAGCGGCGACGACGCTGCTGGTGCCCGCATCCGCGGTGCCGACTTCGCCGCTCGCCGCCGACGACATTCTCGGGTTCCCGCGCGGAGCCGCTGCTGGCGAGTGCCTGCATCGGATGTTCGAGCTTGCAGACTTCAGCAATCCTGATAACTGGCCAGACTCGATTCGGGGCGCGTTGCGCGAGCGTCCCGCGCCGGCGTCGCCGGAGCTTGCCGCGCATTTGCCGACGATGATGCACAAGCTGCTGGCAGACGTGGTCGACACGGAGCTCGTGGCCGGGATGAAGCTTCGTCAACTGGATCCGCGGCGGCGCATGAACGAGCTGGAGTTTCTCTTCGCCGCTCCAGCGCTCGACTTCGCCGCGCTGCGCGAGTTGCTGCTCGCCCACGGCTATCCGGACGTGGCGCTGGAGCCGGGCATGCTGCGTGGTTTCGTCAAGGGATTCATCGACATGATCGTCGAGCATGACGGGCGTTTCTGGATCGTCGACTGGAAGTCGAACCATTTGGGCGATACGGCGCAGGATTACGCCGCCGCGCCGCTCGAAGCGGCGATGGCGAGTCACGCCTATCACCTGCAGGCGCTGCTTTATACGGTGGCTCTGCATCGCTACCTGAAAACCCGGGTGCGCGATTACTCCTATGAGACGCATATTGGCGGATATCTGTATCTTTTCGTGCGCGGCGTGCGTCCGCAGTGGCGTGACGCCCAGGGCCCGGCCGGCGTGCATGCGAGACGGCCCGCGTTCGAGCTCGTGGCATTGCTCGATGCGGCGATGATTGGGGGCGGCGCATGAGTACGTTCGATCAAGCTGCGGTCGCGCCGCTGCTACTGGAGGATATCGGCGTCAATCTGCCTGCGCCGGCCGATTTCAGTATTGCGCTCGCGGAGGGTTTCGCGCGCCGCGTCGGCGCGTTGGCGCGACGCGGCGGAGCCACGGGCGAGGCGGTGAAATGGGCAGCGCGCGCGGCTTTCGCGGCAAGCCGCGCGACAGCCGAAGGGCACGTATGTGTACCGCTCGGGGCGCTCGCGCAGCGTTTCGAGGCGTCTGCCGCCGAGGTGCGCGCGGCGCTGTTCGCGAGCGGCATGGCGAGCGATGGTGCGCGCGCCACGGCGGCCCTGCGGCCACTTGTGATTGACGAGCAGGGCCGCTTGTATCTCGCCCGCTACTATGATTACGAGCGGCGTCTGGCGAGAGCGCTGGTCGCACATGCGGGGGCCGACGCCGTGGCCGACTCCGACGGTAGCGCGGGCGCCAGTTTCAACGCCAACGCGAACGGGACCGCCAATGTCAGGGCGACCGCCGACGCCAACGCCAACGCCAACGCCAACGCCAACGCCAACGCCAACGCGACACAATCCCTGCACGAGCGGCTACTACGCTACTTCGGCCCTCCCACGGACGACGAAGTGGACTGGCAGCGCGTGGCCGCGGTCATGGCGCTCTCCGGGCGTCTCACCATTGTCAGCGGCGGTCCAGGCACGGGCAAGACCACGACAGTGGTCGGCCTGCTCGCGTGCCTGCTCGATGCGCGCGCCGATCTGCGGATCGCGCTCGCTGCACCCACTGGTAAGGCGGCGCAGCGCATGCAGGAAGCCTTGCTCGCGCGCGCGGGCGCTCTGCCGCTCGAACTGGCCGCGCGTCTGCCGCAAACGTCGTATACGTTGCATCGTCTGCTCGGCTCGGGGCCGGGAGGGCGCTTCCGGCATCATCGCGACAATCCGTTGCCTTATGACGTCGTGGTGATCGACGAGGCGTCGATGATCGACGTCGCGATGGCCGCTCATCTGCTCGACGCCATTGCCCCGCATACGCGGCTCGTGATGCTCGGCGACAAAGACCAGCTCGCGGCCGTGGAAGCCGGTGCCGTGTTCGCCGAGTTGAGCGCGCGCCCGGCGTTCAGCGCGCGCGGCGTGAGGCGAATTGCTGACGCGCTTGGTATTGACGAGGCTCGGCTCACGCGTTCGCTGCCGCAACCGGCAAACGACATGGACCCACAGCCGGAGTATTGGGTGCAGCCCAACGATGCCGTCCATTACCCACCGGATGTACCCGCCGGCCCGCCCGACGACCTGTTCGCCGCGGCGGATCGAGCACACGCGTGGGACGATCCAGGCATCGAAGATTTCGCCCAGCGAAGCGACCTGCGCACCGAGCGGCAAGCTGAGGCGCGCAGCAGCCTTTCACCCAGCCAGTCATCCCCGGAGCCGCACGAGCCGCTTGCCGACTGCGTCGTCTGGCTCGAGCGCAACTATCGCTTCGGGCTGGACTCGCCGATTGGCCGCTTGTCGCTGGCAATCCGCAACGGCGCGGCGAGCGCTGCACTCGAAGTGCTGCTCGCCGACGCCACACAACACGCCGCTGCGCTTCACGAAGACATGCACGCGACGCTCGCCGAGCGCACCGTCGAGCGCCTCGCCGCCGGTTTTGTGCCGTATGCAAACGCGCTGGCCGCCGCGCTCGCCCAAGCCACGCCGGACCCGTCGCCGCTCTTCGACGCGCTCAACCGCTTTCGTGTTCTGTGTGCGACTCGCACCGGCGCGCGAGGCGTCGATCAGGTGAACGCGTCGATGGCGGCGCAGGTGCGGCGCGCAGCCGGAGTCGCGCTCGCAGTCGGCGCGCAGTGGTTCGCCGGGCGGCCCGTAATGGTCACGCGCAATGACTATGCGCTAGGGCTCTTCAATGGCGACATCGGCATCGCGGTGCCGGGACCGGACGGCACGCTGCGGGTCTACTTCCGCACCGGCGACGGCGGTTTGCGAGCCGTGTCGCCGGCCGCACTGCCGCCCCACGACACCGCATTTGCGTTGACGGTTCACAAGTCGCAGGGCTCGGAATTCGAACACGCGGTATTGATGCTGCCGCCCGCGTTCAGCAGGGTGCTCTCGCGTGAACTGGTTTATACGGCGATCACGCGAGCGCGCGAGCGCGTCGAGATTATCGGGGCGCGCGCCGTGCTGGCCCAGGCCATCGCGACGCCGACGCAGCGCGACTCCGGTCTCGCCGCGAGAATCTCTGAGGCGGCGCGCGCCCATTAGCGTCGCGGCGGCATCGCATCGGCATATACACTGGCAGCACCATGACATCCCGCTATTCCATTCCGTTACACGAAGTCGAACTGACCGCCATACGCGCGCAAGGCGCCGGTGGCCAGAACGTCAACAAGGTCTCGAGCGCCATCCAGCTGCGCTTCGACGTGCGCGCTTCGTCATTGCCGGACGTGCTGAAAATGCGTCTGCTGGCGTTGTCCGACCGCCGCATCACGCGCGACGGCGTGGTGGTCATCAAGGCTCAGGAGCATCGGACTCAGGATCTGAACCGCGCGGCGGCGCTCGCGCGGCTCGACGAACTGGTGGAGAGCGTGAGCGTCACGCGTAAGCCTCGCGTTGCGACGCGGCCAACGCGCGCATCGAACACGCGGCGTCTCGAAGGCAAGTCACGCCGCAGCGAGATCAAGTCGGGCCGCGCGCGCGTGGACGATTGACGGGCGGGGTGACGGGCGCTAAGGAGCCGCTAACGGGCCACTGACGGGCGATCAAGGGGCCACTGACGGGCGATTGGCGGGCGACCAATGAGCCACTAACGGGCCACTGATGGGCAATCAAGGGGCCACTGACGGGCGATTGGCGGGCGACCAACGAGCAACCAACGAGCAACCAACGAGCGACCAACGAGCAACCAACGAGCAACCAACGAGCAACTAGGAGCACTCAACGAGCAACCAGGAGCACGTAACGAGCACTCAACGAGCGACCAACGAGCAATCGAGAAGTCAACCAGCCGGTCCACCGGCGCGCGATGGCGCGCCAGACCCGGCCAACTGCGTCGGCTCCTTCGGATCTTTCGGCCCCTTCGGCCCCTTCGACCCCGTTGGCCCCGTCGGCACGAAGTCGACGCACAGCACGTGCGTGTTGCCCTCGCGCTCGAATGCGAGCGCCGCGGTGTAGCAGTCGTCGCCGTCCGCGAGCGAGTAGTGCGGGCCCATCATCGCGACCCGGCCGCGCGCGGCCAACGCGTGCTTCAGATACGAGCGCCGCGACCAGTTGCTGCGCGCGGCGCTCGTGAGCGGCGCGAGCCGCTGCGCAAGCGCCGGCACTGACGCGGCCGTGACCGATGCCTGGGTCTGCTGACCATGCTCGTCGGTAATGAACACGCGGCGCGCTTCACGCAGATGCCAGACCTTCTGCGCCGCCTGCTCCAGATCGCCGGTGGCCTGATATGCCGCGGCTGCGGCAGCTACCGCTTCGGCGAAGCCTTCGAAGCCGAGCTTCTTGTGGCGCGCGTGCGCAAGCTCGTAGTCGGCGAACTTGCTCCACATCGACGCGATCAGCGCAGGCACGTCCGCCATGGCCGCCTCGATCGAGCCGTTTGGCTGGCCAAGCCAGAAACCCTGCACGAAATCGACGTCGGCCTGCATCAGGATCATCAATTCCTCGTCCGTTTCGACGCCTTCGGCAAGCACGAGCGTGCCCGACTGATGCAGCATCGCGATCAGATGGCCGATCATCGAATCGTCGCCTTCGCGCTTGCCGGCGCGCGCGACGAGAGACCGGTCGAGCTTGACGATATCCGGGCGGAAGCGCCACACGCGGTCGAAGTTCGAGAAGCCGGTGCCGAAGTCGTCGATTGCGATCAGGAAGTCGCGCGGTTGCGACGCGGCGAGCATGCTCGCGACGGCGGACTCGTCGTCGGCGGGCTGCTCGAGCACCTCGATCACGATGCGCTCCTGCGGCAAGCCGAAATGCGCGGAAAGCTCGTCGATGAAAGTTCGCTGCGGCCAGCCGGTTTCGAACACCTGCGGTCGCGTGTTCAGAAAGAGCCAGCCGGTGCTGATGCCTTGCTCCATGAAATTCGCCACGTGCAGGCAACGAGCGATGCGGTCGAGCTCGCGCGCGTCGGCCGCCGAGCGCGTGCCGGAGAACAGCACTTCCGGCGAGACAGGCAGACCGACCGGATCGAACGCGCGCAGCAGCGCCTCATAGCCGACCACGCACTGGTGGGTGACCGACAGCACCGGCTGAAACACGCTGTGCAGCGTGAGCGCGCGCCATGTCGCGCTCCAGCCGGACTCGTCCCGGACGAGATGCGGCAGCAGGCCGCTCAGACTCAGTTCGCTGACAGATGGCATAAAGGCGGGCATGAGAGCGGACATGGTGGCATCGCGGCAATCGGGTGACGGGGCGCGCGCGCGACTGCGGCGCGCGGCGGATGCGCAACGGAATACTCAACCGGACCGCCCGCACGGCGAGCCGGCTCGAACCCTGGAACGCGAAGAGCGGTGCCAGCCATGCGGGACTCCGGCGGAGCGGTCAAAAATGAGTCTAGCAGCTTGCGATTTGCATGAATGTGCGGGTTGTCACAGAGGCGCGGCGCGGCACTGCCACGCCTGAAACCGGGTCGCCACAGGCGGCGACACAGGCGCCTTGGCTCGCGTGGGATCTGCGGCGCCTGCTGCGAGGCCTGCTCCGGTCGCTCCGCGCCGATCGCGACAGGTCGCAATCAGGTATCTGTAAGCTTGCATGAGCCGAGGGTATCAGGGCGGCTCGTGAATGCCCGCCAAACTCCAGGCGGCGACGGTGCTCAGATGTTAGCTGCCCGCACACGCGCCTCGCTGCCCGCGCACGCGTGGCGGGTGCGCGCCCGCCTGCAGCACGGAGCGGCAATGGGTATGCTGCTGCTTTTCGCAAAACGGAGAGTAAGCATGGCGGAAATCGCGGTGGTCGCAATTTCAGTGGCAAAACCCGGCTACGAGGAGCAATTGCGCAAGGAGCTCGAAGGCATTGTTGGGCCGACGCGCGGCGAGGCCGGCGCGCTGCAGTACGATCTGCACCGCGACGTGGAGGAGCCGCGCCGGTTCGTGTTTTTTGAGCGCTGGAGCAGTCAGGAGGCACTCGCGGCTCACGCGAAATCCGCGCACATTACGGCGTATAAGGCGGCGGTGGCGGATTGGGTCGAACACGCGGAAATCCGCGTCGTGTCGAAGATAGCGTAGGGCTTGGGAGTAGGGCCCGGGCGGGCGACCTGAAAGGCCGCCCCTCGATCGCACGCCGGCGGGCGGCGCGCGTTGCTGCAACGGCGGCGTCGTCGGGCTGGCGACTCGTGTGGTGTGACTCGTGTGGCGTGACTCGCGTGGTGTTGATCGCGCGCTGATCCGCCGCTGCTGAAGGCCGCCCGTGCTTAGTCGCCGCCCTTAATGCGCGGCTTGCGGTACGTCCAGGATCAGAATGATCGTCCAGTCGGCGTCGCCATCGTGATGATACTGGCGTTCCGCGACGATGAACGGCTGTTGCTTGCCGTCCGGGCCGAGAAACAGCACGTCGCCTTCCATCGGCAGGCATTCGACGGGCGGCAGCGCAAGAAACGCTTCCTGACCGCCGCGCGGCATCAGTTTTTCGATTTTGCGGGATGCTGCTTCAGTCCATTCGATATCTAGCTGGATGTTGCTCATGCTGTCCTCCGCACCAGGGTGCGCACGGGTTAGGGTTC